>JACCDO010167576.1_pt1 | contig 48918 bp, 46 predicted proteins | sample 7446101 | NCBI WGS metagenome assembly JACCDO01 (sample SAMN15323440, study PRJNA562643) | freshwater metagenome | isolation source: river surface water | place: USA:Blue River Watershed | collected 2017-08-16 | reverse complement strand
TCGCCCAAACGTGTCATGCGAAGGAATACCCGCCTCCAGCTTCAGGTGTTGCCGCAACCAGTCAAGGTTCGACTCCGCCCAGTCTTCAATCTCAACGAAGTTATCTGCCCCCACCAAAACCGCACACACCGCCACCACCAACAGGTCCACTAGATCAAAAACCACCTTTGTTGCCTGCCGTAGATCCTGAATGCCAACGAATACATCTCCCAATTACAGCCAGTTCCCCGCTTCCATGATCGATTCCAAAAGCTTCGAAAACTACACAGTTTCCTTTGCTTTAAACAGTGTCTTTCATAGCTAATTGATTAAAAACATCTAAATATAAAATCTACGACATCCGCACTCGGGCGATTGCCCTGTCCAGCGCTTCTTCAAGCAAGAGATGCGCTCGATTTTTTCCTCTCCTACATTTCACTACCACTACAACGCCAGCGTATGGCCCGCCGCTCATACTTTCGCACGTATATTTGCCCAGCAATTCTTAGAGGGAAACCACCATGGCCCCCTTACCCAGAATCATCTTGTAAATAAACGCTTTTGGGCCTCGCCGGGGAAAATCGCCTACAATACCGGCCCTTGTCCGGCCTTGGCCGTCCCTTGCCCCTTCTTTACTGTGACCCCTATGTTTTCTGGAATCATCACGGCCATGGGCCGTATTAGTCATATCCAGCCGGCGGAAAAAGGCGTGCGCCTGACTGTCGAGGCCGGTGGTTTGGATCTTGCCGATGTTGCCTTGGGCGACTCGATTGCTTGTAATGGCGTGTGCCTGACGGTGATTGAGCGGGATGAGCGTTCTTTTAAGGTAGATGTCTCCCGCGAAAGTTTGGATTGCACCGTCGGCCTCGCCGAGCTGGGCGAACTGAATCTGGAAAAGGCCCTCTGTTTGAACGACCGCTTGGGCGGCCATTTGGTGAGCGGCCATGTGGATGGCGTGGGTGAAGTGCTGCGTTTCGAGCCCATCGGCGAATCCTACGACCTAGTGATCCGCGCTCCCCAAAGCTTGGCGAAATACATCGCCCGCAAGGGCTCCATCACCGTGGACGGCGTGAGTCTGACCACCAACCGGGTGGAAGGCAGCGAGTTTTCCATCAATCTGATTCCCCACACGGTGGCTGTGACTACGCTCAAGCGTTTGCAGGCCGGTAGCAAAGTGAATCTGGAAGTGGATTTGATCGCCCGTTACGTGGAACGCATGCTCTCCCCGGAGGTGCAGGCATGAGCAGCGTGTTAAGCCCGATTCAGGACATCATCGCCGACATTCGTGCCGGGCGGATGGTGGTTTTGGTGGACGAAGAAGACCGGGAAAACGAAGGCGACTTGGTGATGGCCGCCGAGCACATCACCCCGGAAGCCATCAATTTCATGGCCAAGTATGGCCGGGGCTTGATCTGTTTGACCTTGACTGAAAATCGCTGCCGCCAGCTGGGCATTGCCCTGATGGCGCGGGACAACAAGAGCCCCTACAACACCGCGTTCACTGTGTCCATCGAAGCAGCAGAAGGTGTGACCACCGGCATTTCCGCCGCTGACCGCGCACGCACGGTGCAGGCCGCTGTGGCACGTAACGCCAAGCCGGACGACATCGTGCAGCCGGGCCATATTTTCCCCATCCAAGCCCGCCCCGGTGGCGTGCTGGTGCGTGCCGGCCATACTGAAGCCGGTTGCGATCTGGCCAATCTGGCCGGTCTGGAACCCGCCTCAGTGATTTGCGAAATTTTGAAGGAAGACGGCAGCATGGCCCGTCTGCCGGATTTACTGGAATTCGCCAAGGAACACGGCCTGAAAATCGGCGCCATTCGTGATTTGATCCACTACCGCGCCCAATCCGAGCGAGTGGTGGAAAAAGTGGCGGAAAAAGACGTGGTGTGCGGCGGGAATAATTTCCGTCTCTACGCCTACAAAGACAAATCCACGGACGAAGTGCATTTGGCCCTGACCATGGGCCAAATCGACCCCAGCCAAGAAACCTTGGTACGGGTGCATGAGCCCATCAGCGTTATGGATTTCTTGGATTCCAAGAGCAACCGCCATAGCTTCTCGGTGGAGCAAGCCATTCAAGCCGTGAGCAAGCAAGGCCGGGGCGTGATTGTGCTGCTGCACCGCCCGGAAAACGGCGAAGACCTGCTCAACGCCTTCGCCAACAAGCGCCCCGCCGGTCGCCCCACTGCCAAGTGGGATCCGCGCAGCTTCGGCATTGGCGCGCAAATTCTGCGTGATTTGAACGTGGGCAAAATGCGCTTGCTCTCCTCCCCGCAAAAACTGCCCAGCATGGCCGGTTTCGGTCTGGAAGTGTGCGGCTACTTGTCACGGGACGAGGTGTAAGGCGTCCTCGCCCTTGCCTCGCGCTTCAACCTTATTTTTATCTGGTGCATCAACATGGCCCGTTTTAACGATATTCCCGAATTTGACCCCGATCTGAATGGTGCTGGCCTGCGGGTCGGCATCGCCATGAGCCGCTTCAACCAAGACGTGTGCGAAGGTCTGCTGTCTGCCTGTACCGCCGAATTTTTGAAGCTGGGCGTGGCGGCGCAAGACATTCTGGTCACCACCGCCCCCGGTGCCCTGGAACTGCCGCTGCTGCTGAAAACCATGGCGCAAAGCGGTCGCTTCGACGCCCTGGTGGCCCTGGGTGCGGTGATTCGTGGCGAGACCTACCACTTTGAAGTGGTGTCCAACGAATCCGCCCGTGGCATCACCGACACCCAATTACAAACCGGCATCCCCATCGCCAACGGCGTACTGACCACCGAAAACGACGACCAAGCCTTGGTGCGGATGTCGGTGAAAGGCGCCGAAGCCGCCCAAGCTGCCGTGGAAATGGCCCGTCTGTTAGCCCGAGTAAAAGCATGAGTTCTCCCCGTCACCGCGCCCGCGAGTTCGCTATTCAGGGCATTTACCAATGGCAACTGACTGGCCACGAAATTCCGGCCATCGAATCCCACCTGCGGGAAGCCAGCGGCTTCGATAAAGTGGACTACGGCCTGTTCACCACCTTGCTGCGCGGCTCCCTGCGCCAAGCCCCAGAACTGCGCGCCACCATCGAGCCCCATCTGGATCGCTCCTTTGACAGCCTCTCGCCAGTGGAACGCTCCATTCTGCTGCTGGCCAGCTACGAATTCCAAAATCATCAAGACACGCCCTACCGCGTGATCCTGAACGAGGCCATCGAACTGGCTAAGGAATACGGCGGCACCGACGGCCACAAGTATGTAAACGGCGTACTCGACAAAATCGCCGCCAAAATCCGCCCCGAAGAATTCGCCCAGAAAAAACGCGCCAAAGCAGAAGCCAAAGCAGAAAAGGCGGAATAAAACGCTGTTTAGTCGAGAGTCGAGAGTCGAGGGTGGAGAGTCGAGCGTTCACGGCCCCCACCCTCGATTTTCGTTTGGATACGGTCAATGCTGTTTTTTGTGGACTTAATCCAAGCCCGCTGGATCGGCGCGCAGGATGAGGCGGGCCAGTTCGGCGGCGCTGTTGGCGCCGGTTTTGTCCATAATGTGCTGGCGGTGCACGTGCACGGTGTTGTCGCTGATGTTGAGCATCCGGGCGATTTCTTTATTGGAGAGGCCCAGGGCCAGTTGGCGCGCCACTTCGTGTTCGCGGGGAGAAAGGCGGGCGAGGCTGTCTTTGGCTTGGCTGGAGCGGGTTTGGGCGGCGTGGCGTTCTTGGCTCAGGGCCACGGCTTTTTCCACCGCATCTAAAAAGAGTTGGTCTTTGAAGGGTTTGGGCAAAAAATCCACCGCGCCTTCTTTCATGGCTTGCACCGCCAGCTCCACGTCACCATGGCCGGTGATGAAAATCACTGGAAAAGGCGATTGCCGGGCTTGCAGGCGGCGATGCAGCTCCAGGCCGCTGATGCGCGGCATGCGGATGTCCAGCACGATGCAGCCGCCAGCAGCGGGGAAGGCCGGAGCGGCGTTGAGAAACGCGTCGGCGGATTCGTGGCCTTGGGCCTGCCAACCGGCGGATTCCAGCAAGAAAACCAGGGAGCGCCGCAAGGGCGCTTCGTCATCCACCACATGGATGATGGCGTGTTCCGTCGTCATGGGGACTCCGAGAGCGGTAAGCTAAAGCGGAAGCACAGGCCTTGGGCGCTGGGCTGGGCCGCCAGTTCGCCGCCGTGGGCTTCGATAATGGTTTTGCAGATGGACAGCCCTAAACCCATGCCGTCGGGCTTGGTGGTAAAAAAGGGCTCAAACAGGCGTGCCCGCTGCGCCTCCGGCAAGGGGCCGCCTTGATCGCACACCTCGATTTGCAAGGCGTGTTCGAGGCTGTGCGCCCGGATACGAATCACCGCATCCGGCAGGCCCGCCGCCCGATGGGCGTCCAGAGCGTTTTTCAGCAAATTGAGCAGCACTTGCTCGATTTGCAGCGGGTCGATGTCCGCCCAGCGTCGTGTGGGCGGCAAGTCATCCTGAATCTCAATATCCGGGGCACGGGCCACCATGCCGCGAAACAAAGCCCGCGCTTCTGTGAGCAGCACGCCCAAGTCACGCCGTTCCCGTACCCGCGCCCGTTTGCGCGCAAAGTCGCGGATGCCCGCCAGGATTCCGGCGGCCCGTTCTGATTCGTTGGCGATTTCATCGGCGGCTTGTTGCAGCGCATCGGCAGAGAGATTGCCGCGCTCCTGACGGCGCAGCAGGCTGCGGGCGTAGTTGCCGATGGTGGCTAAGGGCTGGTTCAGTTCATGGGCCAGGGTGCCGGACAGTTCCCCAAGAATAGACAGGCGGGACAAATGCTCCATCTGTTGCTGGTGAGCATGCACGCTTTCTTCCAATTCATGGCGGGCCACGAGGGCGGCAGACAATTCACGGGTGCGGCGTTGCACCAGCACTTCCACACGCAGGGTATAGGCCAGCCATAGCAGCAAAAACAGCGCTGCGGCGGCGGCCCAAGGCCAATAGCGGCGGATTTGCGATTCCAAGCGGTGTTCGCGCAGAAACGCGTAAGGGGCAATTTGCAGCTCCCGCAGCATATCGTGCACCGGCTGGTAGTCCGCAGGCACGCCCCAGGTTTGACCAGAGGCTGGTGCGGGCAAAGACAGCAAGGCCATGAGCACCGCCCGAGATAACTCGCTGGCGGTATGGGGGGCCGCCGCAAAGGCCCAACCGGGGTAGGTCGGCGACGAACTGAGGCAAGGCGCGCCGGGGTTTTGTGGGGACAGCACCCGGAATTCGTCTGGGCCTAGCTCGCCGTTGCGGATGAGCTGTTCTAGTAGGCAACTGCGAATTACCCCGGCATCGGCCCGGCCCTGTTTGATGGCCTCAATGACGCGGGACATGGGATAGCCAGTGAATAGGGGGCGCACGTCGTCGTCTTCGGGGTCTAGGCCGTGGCGCTTGAGTTCGGCCCACACCACTTGATAGCCGCCAAAGGCTTCCTCCGCCACCGCTGCCAGGGTCGTACCCTGCAAGTCGGCCCAGCGCTGGAATGAGGATTGGGCGGGAACGACCACCGCCGAGCCGACGGTGTGGGCGGAATCCTGGCCGGGGGCAATGATTTGCGTGGCAATGCGGGTGACGCCCCGCTGGGCTTCCAGCGCCACGTAATGGCCGGGATTGGTGACGACGAATTCTAATTGCTGGGCCTGTATGGCGGCCTCGATGTGCTTGAGATCCAGATAGTGGGCATGAATGCGATGCTGGGGTAAAGCCCGCTGCAAGGCCTGCACCAAGGGCGCCCATTGTTGCTGCGCATTCTCCGCACCAAACCACGCCAAAAAGCCAATACGCACCTCTGCCGCCCAACTCCAAGCGGGGATGGCACATAGGAATAGCAGCCAAAGACCAACGGGGACGCGCAATAAAGAGGACATTGCTTAAAAATAAGGCAAGTGAACTAGAGCCTTGAAAGCGAGGCGGAAAAAGGACTTATCCACAGCTTGCCCCCAGGGTTTTGCCAAGGGAATGGGGATGAATCCGCGCCTCAAAACACGCTTGGAATGATGTTAAATCGTGTGCTTAGACATTTAACATCATCTAACACATCTGTCTATATTTACTTAGTATATTTGTTGTCTTGTAAGCCTTGCAAGGCAAGCTTTTGATCTAGGTTAAGTGCTATCTGTCAGGATGATGATAGCCTCGAAAAGATAGAAAGATAATTTACAGGACAGCGACGATTATGTTGAACGAGTTATTTGCCGCCGGAGAACAGGCCGAAAAATTTGGCCAGCCCATCATCGTGATCGAAACCAATGGCGAAATTATGGTGGGCGTGACCTATCGACGCACCCGTGATGGCGCGCTGATGATTAAAGAATATCTGCAATCAGAAGTCGTTGAAGGCGTGGAAGTCAGAGTGCCTAGCAATGCGGTGGTGCACGATTGGGACGAGATCCGCTTCGATCAACTCTTAGGCCTACCGCCCTTTATGGTGGCGCGCATCTATCACGGTAGCCGCGCCGACCAATCCATCGAACTCCATCAAGTGCTACACCGGGAAGCCCACCACATCCTCATCCACACGGGCTTTCATGACTATGTGCGCACAGGGGTGTTGGTACGCTAATCAGGGCTTGGGTGTGCCCACAAAAGCATAGAGCCGGGCGCACCCGGCTCTATGTCGTTTACGAGCGACTAACTCTGCTTTACACCCTAAAGCGGCCAATCTCGGTGTTGAGCTGTTCGGCCATGTTGTGCAAGGCCATGGCGGAGCGGGTGACGGTTTGGGTGACGCCGGTATTTTCTTGGGCTTGCCGAGAGATTTGTTCCACCAAGTCTGCAATTTGATTGGCAGCGCGCAGTTGCTCCACGGCAGAGGAGGTGATGTCGGAAATCACCACGGTCAGGGATTCCACGCTGCGGTCAATTTCCCCCACCAGATTCCCGGCGTTACTGGCCAGATCCACGCCTTTCAGTGCTTGTTGTGACAATAGGCCGATATTGCGCACCGCTTGCTGGCTGCCGGTTTGCACGGCATTAATCATGTCCGTGATTTGGTGCGTGGATTGGGCGGTACGTTCTGCCAATTGCCGCACTTCGTCGGCCACCACCGCAAAGCCGCGCCCACTTTCCCCGGCGCGGGCGGCCTCAATAGCGGCATTCAGGGCTAGCAGATTGGTTTGGTCGGCAATTTCCCGAATCACACTCACGATGTCGGAAATCTTAGACACCTGATCGCCCAAGGCGGTGATGGACTGGGCAGCGCTACCAATGGCGTCGGCAATGCTGTGCATTTCCGCCTTGGCACTTTCCACCACCGTGCGCCCTTGTTCTGCCACCGTGCGCGCCTCTTTCGCAATGCCGGAAATGTCTTTCAATTGCTCGGTCACATGGCCTTGGCTTTGGCTGATTTGCTCCACCGTCACGGCAGTGGAAGAGGCCGCATCACTTTGCATACTGGTGCGTTGGCCCACTTGTTCCATGGCGGCGGTCAGGGAGCGGGCGGCATCCAGCGTTTCCTGACTGGAGGATTTGGCTTGGCGCAAGATGCCGGCCAAGGAGTGCATCATCTGTCCAAAGGTGTGGTTGATGGCGCCAATTTCGGCACCGTCATTGACCTGCATGGTGCGCGTAATGTCATTACTTTTGGCTACGGTGTCGATGTGCTCTGCCAGACTATCCAAGGGTTTGCTGATGCCAATAGCAATAATCCACGACAGCACCACCAGCAGGCTCACCCCAAAGGCAATGCCTACGGCTTCGATCACCGCTTCTTTGTAGAACTGGCTATCCACGTCGTCCACGTAAATACCGGACGCGATAATCACCCCCCAAGGGGCATAAAACTTAGCGGTGGCGAGCTTGGGCACCGGCACTTTATCGCTGCCTCGGGGCCACGCGTAGGTTAAGAATTCGCCCTTGCCCCGTTTGGCCAAATTGACCAATTCCACCACGATATTTACCCCGTTGGGGTCTTTGAGCTGCGACATGTCTTTGCCGTTCATCTCCGGCTTAAAGGGATGGCGCACCATGCGATATTCGCTGTCGTATTGGCTCAAATAGTTATCGCCGTCGTAGCGCATGGCCGCGATGGTGGTCATGGCCAGCTCTTTGGCCTGCCCTGGATCCATTTGCCCGGAGGCGGCCAATTGGTCGTAGGCCACCGCCACGCTGTACGCCAGTTCCACCACTTGGCGGGTCTTGTCCCGGCGCGACTCCATAATGGAATCCCGCAGTACCCAGAGCTGGTAGCAGGCGCTCAAAATCATGAGCAACAAAGCCCCTGCCACCAACAACGCAAGGCGATAACGAATCTTGATGCTAGACAGCATAGTCATCTCCATTTCCAATAAATAATTTCTGTTTTTAATCCTGCATTGCAACAAAAAAGGCATTAAGCAAAGCCGTTAAACCTTTAAGGCACTCTACAAGATGTCTTATATAAATTACTTTACACTAAGTTTAGTAACCATTGGAAAAGATTAAATAATTAATTGCACTATATTGGTGCCAATATCTACTTTAGGCATAATTGATTTTTTGTTAGCACAGCAGGCGACGACAATCAACGCTGACACAATGCTTGGCTGCATTTTTATAATGCAGTGCACTATAAATAGCGAAAATTCAAATCTGACGCTGAATGGGTAACGGGATATTCATCATGCTGCGGCCCATGGCGGCGCTATACATTCAAAGGCGGCATTTCTGCGACAATGCGCACCCGCTTAATTTTTGCACTGCGCCATGAGCTTGCCTGATGCCTTCGTCTTTGTTGATTTAGAAACCACCGGCGCCCGTCCGGAAGTGGATCGGATTACGGAAATTGGCATTGTGGAAATTCGGGATGGGCAGGTGTTTTCCTGGAGTCGCCTCATTAATCCCGAGGCCGATATTCCGCCCTTTATTCAGAATCTCACCGGCATCACCCCGGCTATGGTGGCTGATGCGCCCACGTTTGCTCAGGTGGCCGCTGAGGTGCTGACGCTGTTGCAAGGGCGGGTGTTTGTGGCCCATAACGTGCGTTTTGATTACAGCTTTTTGCGCGCCGCGTTTAAGCGTGTCGGTTTGGAGTTTCACGCGCCCACCCTGTGCACCGTCAAGTTGTCGCGCAAGCTGTATCCAGATCAACACAAGCACAACTTAGACAGCCTAGTGGAGCGTCATGGCTTTCAAATCAGTGGCGACCGGCACCGGGCCTTGGTGGATGCGGATGTGTTGCGCCAATTTTGGCAGCAGGCCCAAGCCAGTTTTCCCCCGGATCGTTTGCAATCGGTGCTGGCGGCGCTGATGGCACCGCCTGCGGTGCCGCCGCACCTGGATACCGCCCAGTTGGACGATTTGCCCGATGCGCCGGGGGTGTTGCTGTGTTTGGGGCAAGAGGGGCAGGTCTTGTATGTGCATCCAGCAGAAAAGCTACGCAAAAACACGCTGGCCCTATTCACCAGCAAAAACAAAACCCTGAAAACCCTATGGCCGCAGGTGTATGGCCTGCGGTGGCAAGAAAGTGCCGGGGAAATTGGCGCCGCCCTGCTAGAGGCGCGGCTGCAACAGCAGCATCGTCCCCCATTTAATGCGCGTACTGACCAGGACGATGGTCAGCGTTGGAGTTGGCGCATTGATCCCGAAGGCCAGCGGGTGCCGGAACTGGTGCCCTTGGCCGATTGGCAGGCCCAAGACCATGAGCTGCTGTTTGGTATTTTTGCCTCGGCCAAGGAAGCCCGTACCCTGCTGAACAAACTGGTGAAAGTGCATCGCCTGTGTTCTGGTCTATTGGGTATCAGCGACGAGCAGGCGCCATGCCCGAAAACAGCCCAGTGCCGGGGCGCCTGTACGGGTAAAGAAAGCCGTTCTTTCCACGCCGCCCGTTTACTGGCCGCCTTAGCTAAATACAAACTCAATGCGTGGCCCTGGCCCCGCGCTATTGCGCTGCTAGAAAAAGACACATGGACGGGGCGCCAAGATTGGCATGTGTTTGATCGCTGGCGTTGGCTGGGCACGGTGCAAGATCGGGCGCAGCTCTCCGAGCTATCTCGTAACCCATTACCATGGCAGGCCATGGAATACCGCATCCTAGAAAAAACCCTGCGGCGCGGCGGCCATGAAATCATTCTTTTGGATTAATAGCAAAAGCTGATATACCAAAGAAATCATGGTGTTTGGATGTGGGGAATCTTGTCAACGTAAAGACTTTGTTATGCGTTTAAATCCCGGTGGCCCTGACCTTGACTTGGGTTAACAAAGCCAGTGAATTAGTTTAGACTCCGGGCCGTTTTGCGCCCTTTGGCCCCCAGGTTTTAGTGTTGTACCTCCCCCGTGTTTCGATCTGAAAGGATAATTATGAAGGCTCTGTTTGTTGCTGCCGCCATGCTCGCTTCCGCCTCTGTCATGGCTTCCCCCGCTTCCGATCTGGCTACCAAGTCCGGCTGTCTGGCTTGCCACGACGTGGCTGCTAAGAAGGTTGGCCCCGCTTACGCCGAAGTGGCCAAGAAGTACGCTGGCGACAAGGGCGCTGAAGCCAAGCTGGTTGAGAAGGTCAAGAAGGGTGGCTCCGGTGTTTGGGGTTCCATGCCCATGCCTCCCAACGCTGCTGTTAAAGACGAAGACATCAAGACCCTGGTCAAGTGGATTCTGGCTGGCGCCAAGTAATTCGGCGTTACGCGCAGCGAAAACCAGCCTTCGGGCTGGTTTTTTTACGTCCTCAGGTCTTCGCTGGAGTTTGATATGTGGGTTATTGGTATTGAAATTATGTTAGCGCTCGTGCTGGTGTTGCCCGTACTGTGGGCCATGCGCAAGGCGGATAAAAAAGATGACGACGCTTGAACAATTCCTGAGCCGGGCCGAAGCCCTATTGAACCGTGTAGAAACCCTGCTGCCCCCGGCCCTGCCGGAGACGGATTGGAGCGCTTTGGCCTATCGCTGGCGCACTCGCCAAGGCCGGGGCTGGTTGCAAGCCGTGCCGCACCCCCATCGCCTGAGCGTTGACGATTTACGCGATGTGGATGGGCAAAAAGAACAACTGGAACGCAACACCCGCCAATTCGTGCGTGGCCAAGGGGCCAACAATGTGTTGCTGACCGGGGCGCGGGGCACGGGCAAATCCAGCTTGGTGAAAGCCATGCTCAACCAATTTGCCTCGGAAGGTCTGCGCCTGATCGAAGTGGATAAAGACGATCTGTGCCATCTGCCCGACCTCATGGACATGATCGCTACGCGCCCGGAGCGCTTCATCATCTTTTGTGATGACCTATCGTTTGAAGCCAGCGAAGCGGGGTACAAAGCCCTGAAGAGCGTGTTGGATGGCTCCATTGCCGCTGTGGCTAGCAATGTGCTGATCTACGCCACCTCCAACCGTCGCCATCTCATGCCCGAGTATTTTTCTGACAATCGCGGCAGCCAAGTGCAAGATGGCGAGATTCACCCCGGTGAAGCCGTAGAAGAAAAAGTATCCCTCTCCGACCGTTTTGGTCTGTGGCTATCGTTCTATCCCTTTGACCAAGAAGCCTATTTGCGCATTGTGGCAGCTTGGCTGGGCCATTTTGGCTTGAGTGACGACGACATCGCCGCCGCTCGCCAGCCCGCGCTGCTGTGGTCTCTGTCCCGAGGCGCCCGCAGTGGCCGCGTGGCGTGGCAATTCGCCAAAGACTACGCCGGGCAAAAAGGCATCAACGCCCAGGGCTAAAAAACACTTAGGGGGGCATCCCTAAAATGCCCCCCTAACTTAACAATGGATCAAAATCTAAACGCCCAGGGTGATGGCTATACAGGGGAAACCCCGGCACTATTGCCCTTTACCACTCCCCGCCTTCTGCTTTTGCGCATGTTCCGCTGCTAGCTTGCGGGCGTTTTCCGCCAGAGGGGGGAAGGGGCCGTATTTGTGTTGATCGGCGGGGGCGCCATCCACATAGGGTGGGAAAGCGGCGTCGATGGGCTTATTCCAACGAGCCGGGAAATCTTTATCCAGATCGGCTTTTTCAGGCCGGGGCTTGGAGAGAATAAACGCCGCCACGTCAAAGGCTTGTTCATCGCTCAATTGGGGCGTGCTGTGATCCACGCCCAACGGCATGTTGTGCTTGATAAAGCGCATGGCCATGAGCAAACGGTTCATACCGGCGCCATTGCTAAATGAGTCGGCGCCCCAAACCGGCGGGAAGAGATAGCCTTGGGCATCGCCCACCACGCCATTGCGCTTGCCCGCGCCATCCGCACCGTGGCAGACCACGCAGCGCTCCTTGTAGATGGCTTCCCCGGTCTCCAGATTGGCACGCCGGGCCGGGGGCTTGCTGTTGAGGGTGGCGCTCCCTTCCACCTGTGCGCCCACGGGAATGTCCCGTGACAAGAAATGGATGTAGGTCACGAAGGCTTTCATTTCCTTGGAATTCAAGGGCAAAGCCTTGCCCGCCATGCTGCGCTGCATACAGCCATTGACCCGTTCTTCCACGGTGCTCAGATCATCTTCCCGGCCCCGGTATTGGGGAAAAGTCGCCGCCACACCCACCCACGGCATGGCGTAGGGCTTGGAGGCTTCGTTCTGGTGACAGGAGGTACAAGCGAGATTGTTACCGGCGTAACGCATGCGAGCGTCTTTGACTTCCGGGCCGATGTGGGCATAGGTGCGGGTGGTGAGTTGATGCCCATAACGGGCCAAACGCCCATAGTCGTCGTCCGGCAAACTCGCCACATTGGGTGCCGCCCGCCCAATCAAACTGACCTTACTCTCCCCCCACGCCCCATTTGCCGCCAAAATCGCCAACGCTAAAACCGAGATTTTTTTCATGATGCTGCTCTTTAGACCGATGAATACGATGGCATCAGTCTAAAGAGCAGCACGATCAGAAAAAATTACCCAATTCGGTAATCCTCATAACCGAAAACGGCTATTCCCAAGTCGCAAAACAGGACAAAGGCAACGCCTATCTTGGTTCACAACCACTTCTGCAAAAACAGCGCTTGTCCGGCGGCGGGGTCGAGGATGTAGGGGGCGAATCCGGCCCGGTCGTAGCTGGCTAGGGCGGTGTGGTTGTTGGACAGGACTTCTAGGGTCAGTTTGCAGCAGCCTAATTGCCGCGCCCGTTGCTCCGCCCAGGCCAAGAGGGCTTGGCCCACGCCTTGTTTGCGCTGACTGCTGTGCACCACGATGTCGTGGATGTTAAGCAGCGGTTGGGCGACGAAGGTGGAAAAGCCCGCGAAGCAATTGATGAGCCCCACGGCCTGCTCGCCACGCCATGCCAAGGCGCCATGGAAATGGGGCACAGCGGCTAAAGCAGGCAGCAGTTTAGCTTTCACCTCTGGGCGCAGGCCCGTGCCACCGCCCATGGGGTCGTGGGCGTAGTGATCCAATAAGTCCAAAAAGGCCGCTTGGTGGGCGGGGGCGTTAACGTCCAGCGGCACAACAGTCAGCTCAACAGACATGGGGCAATCCTTTGGGGTGGGACGGTGGCTTTATTCGCCGATAAACATCGGCTTGCGTTTTTCTTTGAAGGCGCTGATGCCTTCGGCGTAATCGGCGCTCTTGTAGACCGTGTTGCGCAGTTCTTGGATGCGCTCAAAGATGCCCGGTTGCAGCGGCGCGGAATCCCCCAGCATGCGTAATTGTTCTTTGATGGCGGCCACGGCCAGGGGCGCTTTGGTGGTGATGCCCCGCGCCAGCTCAAGGGTGAATTCCCGCAATACGGAACTGGGCAGCAGGTGGTTGAGCAAGCTCCAACGCTCGGCTTCGGAGGCCGTCACCGGGCGGGCGGTGAACATCATTTCCTTCGCCACATTCAGAGGCAGGCGGCGCATGAAGTTGAGCGTGCCCACAGTGTTGTAGGGCAGGCCCAGATTGACCGGGGTGATGGCAAAAGAGCAGCTTTCATCGCCCGTCACCAAGTCGCAGGACAGCACCAAATCGGTGGCGCCGCCCCACACGGAGCCATGCACCATGGCAATAACGGGCGCGGGGAAATGGCGCACGGCGCGCAGTAATTGCTCTAAGGGGTCGGAGTACAGCAGCGGATCTTCGCCTTCGGGAAGCTCGTGAATATCGTGGCCTGCTGACCATACTTTGGCGTTGCCGGTGTTGGCGGTCAGGATCAAGGCCCGGATGCGCGCTTCCTGCATTTCAGTCATGCGCGCTAAGAGTTCTTCAATCAGAGTACGGGATAGGGCGTTGCGTTTTTCGGCGTGGTTCAGGGTCAGAATGCCAACCTGATCTAACTGTTCAGCAATAACGTACATTACATGTCCTAGGTAAGGGCCAAAGAGCCGCGCAGCTTATCACGGCCCCCTTGGGGCACCGGGCTGGGGCTTCATCCACCAGCCTTCTCATTTAAAAACCGCCACGGAGATGTCCGCTCTTTTGTAGCCCGGAGGAGGCCGTAGGCCGAGTCCGGGAATGGCGCCACACGAGCGAAAAAGGCTCCCGGACTCGCTTTGCTCCTCCGGGCTACGACTATCCCTATGCGTCACAGTCTTTAAATGAGAACTGCTGTTCATCCACACAAAGGGTGCAGAAGGCTGGGGAAAGGCTGTGGATAAGGGGAATTCGCGTTGTGTACTCAGTGACTTAACGCTCTGCCTCATTGTGTGGCAGGCGCCACGGGCTTACAGCGCTGAAAAATCCACCTCTTCCCCGCCTTGTTGGCGAATCAAGTCGCTCAGGGCTTGGGCCAGGTCGGTGCCGCTGCGACTGTCTACCCAGCGCCCTTGCTCGGGGCGAAAATGAAAACCGCCGGATTTAGCGGCTACCCAAATTTCCCGTGCGGCGCTGTGGCGGTTGATGATGATTTTGCTGCCGTTATTGCATTCCACCTCCAAAATTCCCCCTGGTTGCAGCTCGTAATCCAGGTCGGCGCCGCTGGCTTCGAGAGCGGCTTCGATCTTGTTCAAGGTGGCTTCGGCTTGGTTGAGGAACTGCGATTCGTCGATCATTTCTGCTAGCATCCTGATTTTTTGGTTAAACCATGCGGCACGTTTCGTTTCTCGTTCTTGCAGCGCTGTGTTTAAGCGCCTGTGGCTCCAAAGGGCCGCTGTACTTGCCGCCCCCGGCCAACGGGAACCCGGCCTCCGTCCAGCCGGATAATAGCAAAGCCACCGCACCGGCTTCTGTTCCCAGCCGCACCAATCCCTAAGCGTTCCCCTGAGCCAAGTGCTCTGCTTGGCTGTCGTGGTTTGTTTCTCTTCTTCTCGTTTTGAGTCTGCGCATGACCCCTAATCAATTTTTTCCGCGCCGTGATGGCGTGATGTACGCCGAAAACGTGGCTTTATCTGCCGTGGCCGACACTTTTGCTACCCCGTGCTTTGTTTACTCCCGCGCCGCACTCACTAGCGCGTTTGCTGCTTATCAGCAGGTTTTGACCGGGCGCGATGCCTTGGTGTGCTACGCGGTGAAAGCCAATTCCAATCTCTCTATCCTGGCCACCTTCGCCCAATTGGGCGCGGGCTTTGACATTGTGTCTGGGGGTGAGCTGGCCCGTGTGCTGGCCGCTGGCGGCGATGCGGGCAAGGTGGTGTTTTCTGGCGTGGGCAAATCAGAGGCGGAAATGTGTGCGGCACTGGAGGCCGGCATTTTCTGCTTCAACGTGGAATCGCCCTCAGAACTGGAACGCCTCAATCAAGTGGCAGGCCGCATGGGCAAAGTGGCGCCCATCGCTTTCCGGGTGAATCCCAATGTAGATCCCAAGACCCACCCCTATATTTCCACCGGCTTGAAGAGCGCCAAGTTTGGCGTGGCGTTTGACGATGCCCTGAATCTGTACCGTCGCGCCGCCAGTCTGCCCCATGTGCGCATCCAAGGCATTGCCTGCCATATCGGTTCCCAATTGCTCGACCCGGCGCCCATCGCCGAAGCCGCCGAGAAAGTGCTGGGCTTGATCGACACCCTGGCGGCGGAAGGCATCACCGTACAACACCTGGATTTGGGCGGCGGTTTGGGCATTCGTTACCAAGACGAACAAGCCCCCAGCCACGCCGATTACCTCGGCCCCTTGCTGGCCAAGCTGGCCGGTCGGGCGCTGAAGCTGGTGTTTGAGCCGGGCCGTTCCCTGGTGGGCAATGCTGGGCTGCTACTCACCAAGGTGGAAACCCTGAAGCACGGCGAAGCCAAGAATTTCGCGGTGGTGGATGCCGCCATGAACGATCTGGCCCGCCCAGCCCTGTACGACGCTTGGCACAACATCGTGGCGGTGCAAGACAGCGCCGCCCCGGTGCAATGCTACGAAGTGGTGGGCCCCATCTGCGAGAGCGGCGACTTCTTAGGCCATGATCGGGATTTGGCCCTCGCCGAAGGCGATTTGCTGGCCATTCTTTCGGCGGGCGCCTATGGCATGACCATGAGCTCCAACTACAACACCCGTCCCCGTGCCGCCGAAGTGATGGTGGATGGTGAGCAGATGCGCCTCATCCGGCGCCGGGAAACCCTGGCTGACTTGCTGGCGGCAGAACAAACGCTGCTGTAAGCCTAAACACCGCCATACCACCAGGGGCGCCGCGTCACCGCAAAGCGCCCCTGGTTTTTTTATGCCCACAGCCCCAGTAGCACGCGGGCACAGAGGGCCAGCACTAGGGCTACGATCACTGACAGGGCCACAGAAATTAGCGCCCGCCGTTTGCCCAGCGTGCGCAACATGACCGCGAAAGTGGACACGCAGGGCACGTAGAAGGTTAAGAAAATCAGGAAGGTGGCGATTTGTACCGTGCTGAGTAATTCGCCAATATCCCCCGTGCCCAAGGCCTGTTGCACCATGGCCAGGGACAATTCCTTGCGCAGCACACCAAACAAAATCGGCACCCCCAGCTCCACCGGCAGGCCCAGCAGCCAATGGGTAATGGGTTGCAGCAGGGTATTGACCAGCACATCGGTTTGCCAATGTTCCATCAGCGCCAGCACCACACTCCCCAGCACCAGCAGCGGCGTGACAATGGTGATGATGTCGCTGGTGCGTTCCCAGGTGGTGGCTAATAAAGGCCGCCATTTCGGCAAGGCATAGGGCGGAATGGTTTGCACCACCCCCGGCCCAGCGGCGCCGAGCCGTTGTCCCAACAAACGCCCGGCCACGGCGATCACCAGCAAATTAAGGGCAAAGAGGGCCAAAACCCCCGCCACGCCCAGATATTTACCACCCACCGCCAAAATGATGGCCGAACGGGCCGAACAGGGCACAAAGGTAATCAGCACCGCCGCCACCACCCGTTCCCGCCCGGAACTGGATTGCGCCGCCGCACTAATGGCAGGCACATTGCAGCCCAAGCCCAATAGAAAAGGCACCGCCACGCCACCGTGCAAACCAATGTGGTGAAAGCCCCGGTCCACCACGAAGGCCACCCGGTGCATGATCCCGGATTCTTCCAAGGCCACGAGCAGCATCACCAACGGCAGCATGTAAGGCAAAACAATGCCGATGAGGCCCACTAAACCATCCGCCACGGCCTTGCCCACAATGGCCCCAGTACCCACCGGCTGCCATTCATCCAGCCAATCCCCCAGAGGCGCCGAGGTCACGCTATCAATGGCGGTGCTCACTTCAAACACCATAAACAGCACCAAGGCAAACACCGCCAGAGTGCCCAGCAGCCCCCAATGGGGATGGAGGAACAATTCATCCAGGGTACGCCGCCAACTAAACGCACCGTGGCGCTGGCCCTGTGCCGTCACCGCTTCGTACAAGGTGGCGGCGCGGTGATGGCGGTCGGCGTGCAACTCGTCCGCCAAGGGCCGAGGCAAACGATCTGATACCGTAGCAAGGGCCTCAGCAATTTGTGCGGGCAATCCTGGCGACAAGGTTTCTAGGGCCACGGACGTGGCGTTATCCCCCGCCGCAATACGCATCAGCAACAAAGGACGGGGAATGCGTACCGCCTGATCCACGTTAGGACGGGCCAACAGCGGCGTCAGCACCGAGAGATTGGCGACGATGTGCGGGCTGGGCGGTTGCGGCAGCGGGCAGAGTTTGTCCCGTGCCGCATCTAACGCCGCCTGCAAGGCTTGGCTAATGCCCTTGCCCATGTGGGCGATGGTGGGCACTACCCGAGCCCCCAAGCGTTGGCTTAACGCTTCGACATTAATTTGCAGACCTTTCGCCCCCGCCTCATCGAGACGATTCAGCGCAATCACCAAGGGGCAGCCCAAGAGCGCTAACTCTTGGCTCAATTCCAGTTCCCGCTCCAGAGCTGTGGCATCCACCACCTGCACCAACACATCCGGCGCCCGCCCCAAGCCCTCGTCCGTGCAGCCATGGAGCAGATAATCCACCAAGGCCCGTTCCTGGTCGTGCTCGGTGAGCAAGGTGGATAAAGACGGCAAATCCACCAACCAAGCCTGCTCCACCCCCAAATCCACCAAGGATTCCTGAAAACTCACCAGCCCGCCGTGGGAATGACGACTACGCACCTCGGTACTGGCCACTGCCTTAAACACCGTGCTTTTACCCGTGCCAGTGCGGCCAATCAAAGCAATACGCGGCGCCTGAGCACCACGGCGAATCGGGCCCCGTAAGGGAAAAGAATGTGTGGTCATAACAGCGCCTAAAGGCTAGAGGAACAATGTCTTGATGATAATTGTTCTCAACTAGCCCAGCAAGGCAATTCCATGACTTGGGGTAAGGTTTTTTGGTGGGGGTAATACTCTATGTGGCATAGATATCCTGCTTGAGCCGGATGTGCCGGAGTGGAAAATTGTTGAGAATTCAGCAGTCGGGCTAGCTAGTTCCCGCATCATTACCCGTGCATTGGGCTAATTTTTTACTTCTAAATAACTTTTTCCTAATTTTACGAGGGGCACCTATACCGTTTCGGCAAATATGCTTTAACAATTGCGGTGATTGTCTGTAGAATAGCGGCGCCTAAGCGGATGTTGGTTTCTTTGAAGATTAAATATTCTTAATAGATCAATATCCCAAGGCTGAATCGCTCTGGCAGAGCCCCGTTTTCGGGGCTTTGTTTTTAATATCAAGGACAAATACATGAAGCGATCCCTGATGTGCCGTTTGCACGTATGGCTGAGTGCCTTGCCTGTGCTGTTGACGGTCTATGCGCTGCCTGCCGCCGCCACAGAAATTGGTAGTTTCACCGCCAGTCAGGCCTGCGAGGCCTATATTTCCAAGAATATCGAGAGCAATCCAGACAACGTGCGTGTGCAATCCGGTGCGCGCTATGAGGTCGAGGAAGTCTTGGGCAGCAAAGACGCGCCGCGTTGGGTGCGCGTGCGCGTGCCGGGTTTGAGCCCTTCGATCAGCAAGCGCTGGGTGAGTGCTCAGTGCGGTAATTTTGCCGCGATTAGTGGCGGTGGTTCGGCCTGTAGCACCCCTGGCTTGGGCGACAGTTATGTGTTTGCTGTGAGCTGGCAGGCGACCTTCTGCGAGGGCCATCCCAATAAGCCGGAGTGCAGCATGCCGGATCGACGGGGGTCCTATGCCGCTAAAAATTTCACCCTGCACGGCCTGTGGCCGAACAAAAATAGCTGTGGCATCAATTACGGCTATTGTGGCCAAGAGAAGCAAACTAATTTCTGTAGCTACAGCGAGCCGAAAATTTCTGCGCCCGTGTATGAGCGTTTGGTGGAGGTGATGCCCAGTGCCGAAGCGGGCTCGTGTTTGCAGCGCCACGAGTGGTACAAGCACGGCACTTGCCAAACCAAATGGGATCCCAGCGGTTATTTTGCGGTATCCATCAGCCTCACTTACCAGTTCAATAATTCCGGTATTGCGCGCTTTATGCAGAGCAATATGGGCAAAAAAGTGCGCACGGCTGACTTTTTGCGCGTGGTGGATGAGAGCTTGGGTGAGGGCGCCAGCAAGCGTTTGCGTCTGACTTGCGAGCGGGGGGCTTTGGCCGATGTGTATATGACCTTACCGCCCAATCTGCCCAATCTGCCTAATTTGTCTGAATTACTACTGCAAGGCCCACCGGCCTTCAGCTCCAACTGCGGCGAGGATTTCGAAGTTCGTCGCACCTTATAGGCTGTTGTCGCATCGGCGCCATGCGTTTCCATCTGCCATGGAGACGCACGGCGCAGCGCTTTAAAGCCCCCGCTTCTGCCCAAATAAGCGTGAGAAAATAGCCCCCAACTCAGGTTTTTGGGGGCTGTTATGCCGGTATTGCGTGCATTTTTGGGCTGGTGTGTGGTGGTGTTGTGGATGAGCAGCGCTTGGGCGGCGGAGACTGTACCGCCCTTGAAGCTGGGCATCATGCCCTTCAATAGCACCCTCGCTTTACTCAAAACTCACCAACCCTTGGCGCGCTATTTGGAAAGCCAACTCCAGCGCCCAGTGGTGATTTACACCGCCCCGGACTACTACAGCTTTGCTCAAGACTTGCTGGAGGGGGCGTTTGATCTGGCGATTGCAGGCCCCCACTTCAGCGTTATGGCTAAAGACAAGGGCGCGGTGATTCTATTCCGCTATCGAGCCGATCTTCAGCCGGTGTTTGTGGTGCGTAGCGAAGCCAGCGTGCACACCTTGAGCGAGCTACGGGGTAAGCGCATTGCCCTATCTAGCCCGCTGTCGATTTCGTCTATTGGCGGCCTGAAGTGGCTCAACGACCAGCAACTGGCCCTGGGCAAAGACTATCAAGTGCTGGAGCGCAGCACCCACGGTGCCGCCATTGCCGCCGTGGCGGTGGGCGAGGCGGATGCAGCCATCACCACCATGACGCCGCTCAAGCAGGTGCCAGAGGATGTGCGCGCCCAAGTCCGGGTGTTGCCCTTGGATATTCATGTGCCCCACCTCATGACCTTGGCCCATGAGCGTTTAGGCAAGGCGAGCATCGAGCATATTCGCACCGCCCTGCGCCAATTTCCCCAAACCCCAGAAGGGCAGGCGTTTTTCCAGGAAACCGGCTATCAGGGTTATGTGGACGTGAGTGCCCAAGATGTACGGGCGCTCAAGCCTTACATCGAGCCCACTAAGCATTTGCTGGAGCGGCATAAATGACCACCGTGAGCCTGTGGCGCAGTCTGCGCTTCCGTATGATCGCCGCCAGTTTGGTGATTGAGGCCTTGTTGCTGTTTGTGCTGGTGGCCAATAGCGTGCGCCTCATTGACCACTATCTGAGCCAGCAATTGGAAAGCCGGGTCATGGCCATGGAGCTGGCCTACAAAACTGCCGTGAGCGTGCCCTTGGCGCAACGGGACTACGCCACCTTGCGTGACATCCTGGATGCTTGGCGTCAGGCGGGGGACATCGAGTATTTGGTTGTCACCGACCCTAAGGGGGGGATTTTGGCCGCCTCTGGTTGGTCGTCCCAGCAAACCTTGCCCGCCCCCAGCAGTCATTTGGAGTGGCGCGAAGCCGTGCTGCATGTGGTGTTTACTGTGGATGTTGCGGGGCAAGAATACGGCCAAGTGCATTACGGCTTGTCCTTGCAGTTTCTCGCCCACGCCCACCAGGAGCTGATGTGGCAAGGGGCGGGCATTGCGGCCTTGGCGGTGCTGCTCAGTTCCTTCATGTTGTTTGGGGTGGGCTATTGGCTGACGCGCCATCTCAGTGCGCTGACCGAGGCCAGCAGTCAGGTGGCGGCGGGCAATTACCACACCCAATTGCCGCCGTCGCCCCCGGATGAAGTGGGCTTATTGAGCCATAACTTCCAGCGCATGGTGGCTGCCGTGGAAGCGCGAGTGAGCGAATTGGCCGACCACTTAGCGCGGCAGCGCACCCTGGTTGATGCCTTGGGCGAGGGCGTGTATGGCTTAGACCCGGAAGGCCGGTGCCGCTTTATCAATCCTATGGCCTTGCAGCTCTTGGGCTATGAAGAGCATGAGGTATTAGGGCAAAACTCCCATGCTTTGTTTCACCATTCCCATGCCGATGGTCGGCCCTATGCCGTGGCTGACTGCCCCGTGAGCTTGACCCATCAAGATGGTTTGCAGCGCAACTTAGAGACGTGGTTTTGGCATAAACAAGGCCACGGTTTTCCGGTGATGCTGACTGTGACGCCCATGCTGCGTAATGGCGAATATCAAGGCACGGTGGTGGTGTTCCGTGACATGACGCCCATCCGCCAAGCCACCGAAGCCCTGCGGGATAGCAATGCCCAGCTGGAGGCCTTTACCAATGCCTTGCCCGATATTGTGGTGATTAAGGACGGCAGTAATCGCTGGCTGATGATTAATGAAGCGGCTCGGCAGATTTTGAACCTGCATGACTATGTGTGGTTGGGCAAAACCAATCTCGAATTGGCCGAGGAGCGCCCAGAGTTCCGCGCTTTTCACCTGTCGGCGGCCCAAAGCGACGAACACGCTTGGCAAAGTCGTGGCTTGTCCATCGGCATCGAGAACATCGCTCCCCAAGGCGGGGCAGAGCGCATCTGCGAAGTGCGCAAAATTCCCCTTTTTACCGCCCAAGGGCAGCGCAAAGCACTGATGGTGATTACGCGGGACATCACCGCCCAAAAACGTAGCGAAGCAGAATTAGAACAATACCGGCTGCATCTGGAAGACGTGGTGGATCAGCGCACGGCCCAGCTACAAGACGCCAAACTGGCGGCAGAGGCGGCCAATGTGGCCAAGAGCACCTTCCTGGCCAACATGAGCCATGAAATTCGCACCCCCATGAACGCCATCATGGGCATGGCGCATCTGATTCGCCGGGGTGGCCTGAGCGATAAACAGTCGGAGCAACTGAGCAAAATGGACGATGCCGCCCAGCACCTTTTGGGCATCATTAATGACATCCTCGATATTTCCAAAATCGAAGCGGGCAAGCTCACCCTGGAAGAGCGCGCCTTGGATGTGCGTCGTTTGCCGGATACGGTGCTGTCCATGCTTATGGAGCGGGCCAAGGTGAAAGGCTTGCAACTACTCACGGACGTGGACGATCTACCGCCCGTGCTGATGGGCGACATTACCCGCCTGACTCAAGCCTTCCTCAACTACGCCACCAATGCCATCAAATTTACTGAGCAGGGTAGCGTCACCCTCGCGGTGCGCCGTGAGCAAGAGCGGGCCGATGCTCTGCTGGTGCGCTTTGAAGTGCGGGATACCGGCATTGGCATCCCCGAAACGGTTCAGCCACGCCTTTTCCATGCCTTTGAACAGGCAGACGCCTCCACCACCCGCACCCACGGCGGCACGGGTCTCGGGCTGACCATCACGCGCCGCTTGGCGGAATTGATGGGCGGCCAAGCCGGAGTGGTCAGCCAGGAAGGGCGGGGAAGCTGTTTCTGGTTCACCGCATGCTTGCACTATGCGCCAGCAGAACAACAACGCAGCACCGTGCAGGCCGGGAATTGGGGCGAAGACAGTGCCGATGAGCTGCTGCGTAACTGCTATGCCGGTACGCGCATTTTGCTGGCGGAAGACAATCCCATTAATCAAGAAGTGGCCCGTACCCTGCTAGAAGAGGTGGATTTAGACGTCGATGTGGCCAATAACGGCCAAGAAGCCCTAGAGCTGGCCCACCGCAATCAATACGCCTTGATCCTCATGGATATGCAAATGCCGGTCATGGACGGCCTGGAAGCTACCCGCCAACTGCGCCGCCACGAAGACTACCGTCATTGCCCCATCCTCGCCCTCACGGCCAATGCCTTTAGTGAAGATAACGCCCGCTGCCGCGAGGCCGGGATGGATGATTTTGTCGTTAAACCGGTTGATCCCAAAACCCTGTACCGAGTGTTGCTCAGTTGGCTAGGGGAAGAGGACGGAGGGAGCAGGGGATAGCCCCTGCGTGCTTGTGCGCCCTGAAGAAAAATGCTGCGTTGCGGCAGTGGCGGCGATACACTGCCGTCTGCCAATAACACATAAGGAGCATATTCATGGGCACGAGGATAGGCGTAACACTACTGGCCGTTTTAAGCGCATGGGGCGTAGGTGTAGCCCAGGCGGACGATCTGCCGGAACTGAATATCGACATCAATCAAACCACGGTCTCCGGGATTTCCTCCGGGGCCTTTATGGCCGTGCAAATGGGGGTGGTGAAATCCGCCTCGATTCGTGGTGTGGCCGCCACGGCGGGGGGGCCGTATTTCTGTGCCCTTAACGATTCCTTTGGCGGCGCGGGCTCCTCGGTCGCCATTGCGCGTTGTATGCAAGGTGATCCTGCCTTTGGTGCGCGCCCAATTCGTCCCAGCGATTTGCGGCAAATGGAGCAAGCCGCCCGCACCTGGAGCGAAGAAGGCCGCATCGACCCGGTGAGCAACTTGGCCAACCAATCCCTGTGGGTCTTTCACGGCTACAACGATGGCATCGTGAAGCTGCCCGTGTCTGAAGCATTGATGGCGTGGTATGCCCGCTTTACCTCGCCCACACAGATTTTCCACAAAGACACGCTCAACGCCGCCCACGCGCAAATTTCCGCCAGTTGCACCGATAGCAGCTGCAACCCGTGCGCCACCAGTGGCGGTAAATTTATCAATGCCTGCCAAGATCAGCCAGCCGCCAATGGTCAGCTCTATGATGCCGCCGGTTCGGCCTTGCAATGGTTCTATGGCCCCTTGCAGCGCACCGCCAGCAATGCGCTCAGTTCCGCCCCCCAAGCCTTCAGTCAGTTGCCCTTCTTGAAGAAGCGTAATGGCGAGCCGGTGGGTGATGATTCTCGGCAAATTTCCATGGGTGAGACCGGCTATGTGTATGTGCCCAAATCCTGCCAAACGGGCAAACAATCCTGCCGCCTGCACATTGCTTTCCACGGTTGTATGCAAAGTGCCACCACCTTGGGCACCGATTTTGTGACCCAGGCCGGTGTTAATGAGTGGGCCGACGCCAACAACATCGTGGTGCTCTACCCCCAAGCCATGCCCAGCGAAAAACTGCCACCCTATCCCTTTAACCCCAAGGGTTGCTGGGATTGGTGGGGCTATAACGACACCCAAGACATGACCACCTTGGGCGCACGGGCGGGCACCTATGCCACCAAAGACGGCGTGCAAATCGCCGCTGTGTGGCGCATGGTAGAAAAGCTCACCAGCAAATATCGCCCCAGCCCCGCCCCGGCAGCAGCTAAAACCACCAAGCTGATTGTGGCCGATCACAGTTCCAATCAAGTGGTGCTGCGTTGGCTGCCCGTGCAGGGCGCCAGCAGCTACCAAGTGATTCGCTCCGGCAATGGCCAGACCAATACCGTGGTGGGCAGTTTGGTCAAGGGCGTATCGTTTGTGGATCGGGAAGTGATCGAACAGACTGCCTACAGCTATGTGGTGCGTCCCATGATGAACACCCAGCTCGGTGCGCCTTCCAACAGCGTCAGCGTCACCTTGGCCCGCAAGCCCCCGGCCTGCGATCCTTACTTCTCCATGCTGCAAAATTCTCCGGTGACGGCGTTTAACCTCCCCACCAACGCCACCTGTCCGTAACGCATGGCCCCATGACAAAGGCCAAGGCCCCGCACTGGCGGCCTTGGCCTTTTTGGGTTTACAAGCCTTGTGCTTTAAACCATTGCTGCAAGCGCTGCCAGCCATCTGCCGCCGCTGCGGCCCGATAACTGGGGCGGTAATCCGCGTGGAACGCGTGGGGCGCATCGGCATACACATGAATACGCGAACCGCTGCGGCCTTGATCCAGCAAGGCTTGCATCCGTTCCACATCCGCCAGGGGAATGTTTTGATCCTGGCCGCCATACAAACCCAGCACTGGCACTTGAATTTGCCCCGCCACATCCAAGGGATAGCTGGGCGTCAACTCATTGCTGAGGCCATCCAAACGGCCATACCACGCCACCGCCGCCTTCAACTGGGGCCGCTGGGCCGCATACAACCAACTAATGCGCCCACCCCAACAAAATCCTGTAATCCCCACCCGGCGGCTATCCCCACCATGGGCTTGTGCCCACGCCGCGCAAGCATCCAAATCCGCCAACACCTGCCCATCCGGCACCTTCGCCACCACCGTGCTCAAAATCTCCTGCACGCTCTTCAAGCGCGTCACATCGCCATGACGGAAAAACAACTCCGGCGCAATGGCCTGATAACCTAATTGCGCCAAGCGGCGGCACACATCCCGAATGTATTCATGCACGCCAAAAATTTCCTGCACCACCAACACCGTCGGAAATGGCCCCGCCCCCTCCGGCTGGGCCCGATACGCCGGCAACACCCCTCCCGCCACCGGCACCTGTATCTCCCCCGCCAGCAAACCCACCTCCGAAGTCCGCACCGCCGTATCCGCACACACCGGCTGCACCGCCAAAGCAAACCCCGCCGCCAACATCGAAGCCATAAAGTCACGGCGTGTAAATGATTGAGTCATGGGGCGCTCCTAAAGAGAAAGGGGCGGCAACGATAGCACAGCCCCAAATTCATCGTGAACTCTAGCGGCTTGCACCAAAATTGGGCGATTGCACTAACTCACTATATCTTCAGTGTTTAATTTCATTATCCACAAGCTAATACACAGCTTTACCCACGAGAAGCATGGATAAACAGGCGTTGTGTAGCGCTGTGATAACTATCTTGTTGCCTTTTCAATCTGGTTTACCATCCCCACCCATACGGTGCGATGTGCTTTAGTGCGAGGAGATGAGCCATGAGTGGTGCGGTGACGTTTGCGTGGTCGGATATGGGGGATTTAGGGGTGATGCACTTGCCGCGTTATTGGCAAAAGACCCAGTTGCGGCGGGTGGGGAGGCTGGCGGGTAATTCCTTCCAGGACGAGCAGGTGTTGGACTTTTCCCTGCTCAATGGGCTGGGCTTGGGCATTGTGCAGCCGGGGGAGTTTTTGTATGGCCGGGATCGGACTTATGCTGAGTTTGAGGCCTGGATCGTGGCTACGTTGGGGGGCGTGCCGGGGGCGGACTTGGTGGCGCGCTTGAATGACATGGTGCGGGACTATTGGCAACAGCCCCATCCCACCTATCCCCTGGCGGGGTTTTGCCCGCAAGAGCCGGTGCTGTCTGCTCAAGATTTAGCCTTTTGGCAGGAGCACGGCTATGTGGTGGTGCCCAATGCCATTAGCCCAGAGCAATGTCGGGCCTCGGAGCAGGTGGTGTGGGATTACTTGGGCATGCGGCGCGATGACCCCAGCACTTGGTATGGTGCGCAGCATGTGTTTTGGGTGGATTTGTTCCAGCATCCGCTGCTGAATGCCAATCGCCAGTCGGCGCGCATTCGTACTGCGTGCGCGCAATTGTGGGGGACGGACGCCGTATGGCCCACGGTGGATAGGCTCAGTCTGAATCGCCCCCAGCCGGACGGTTACGATGTGTCTGGCCCCAGTCGTTTGCATTGGGATGTCAGCCTCGCCATGCCCATGCCGTTCGGCATTCAAGGCTTGCTGTATTTGAATGACACCAGCGCCGAGCAAGGGGCGTTTCGCTGCGTACCCGGTTTTCAGCACCGCCTAGAGCAATGGCTGGCGGATGTGCCAGCGGGGCAAAATCCACGGGAAATTGATTTGGAACACCTGGGTGCCCAGCCTATTCCCGGCAAAGCAGGGGATCTAGTGCTATGGCACCAAGCCCTCCCCCATGGTAGCGGCGTAAATCGCGCCCACTACCCCCGCGTGGTGCAATACATCCGCTACGCACCGGGAAATCTGGGTGTGCATAGGGATTGGCGTTAGGCTGGCGTAATAGGCTAGTGACTCGGTAAGTCGGAAGAGGTGAGGAAAACTATGGCAAATGTGAATACGGACATGGCAGCCCTTACGCCGCATTCAGCCGAATCGCAGCCTGTCGAGCCGCTGCATGCTGAATTACGCACTTTGATCGCCGCTAGCCGCGAACGTCTGGCGGCTACGGTCAATGCAGAACTCACGTTGCTGTATTGGCGCATCGGCCAACGGCTGGGGGATGACGTACTGCGGGGTGAGCGCGCCCAGTATGGCGCCCAATTAATGAACCGTCTCGGCGCTCGCCTGAGCAGCGAATTTGGCCGGGGTTTTGAAGCCAAAAATCTGCGCCGCATGGTGCAGTTTGCCCAGCTGTTTCCCGACGAGGGAATTGTCGCATCACTGATGCGACAATTGAGCTGGACTCATTTTTTGCAACTGCTGCCCCTCAAGAACGAATGTGCTCGCCACTTCTATGCGCAACAGTGCATTTCAGATCGTTGGAGTGTGCGCGAACTGCGCCAGCAGATCGAACGCAAGGCCTTTGACCGTAGCGAGATTGCCAGCACCCAAAGCAGCGTTCCAACTACCGCGCCCACCAGCCACAGCAGCGCGCCCGCGAGTGTCTTTAAAGATCCGTATTTCCTCGACTTTCTCGGGTTACGCCAAGGCCACGATGAGGCTGACTTGGAAAGCGCGATCTTGCGCCAGCTAGAAGCATTTATTCTCGAACTGGGGCGGGGCTTTGCGTTTGTGGAACGTCAAAAACGCATGGTCATTGATGGCGACGACTTTTACCTTGATTTGCTGTTTTTTCACCGTCGCCTGCGTCGTCTGGTGGCTATCGAGCTCAAACTCGGGCGCTTCAAAGCGGCCCATAAAGGTCAGATGGAGCTGTATCTGAAATGGCTGGATAAATACGAACGCCAGCCCGGCGAAGACAGCCCCATCGGCCTCATTCTCTGTGCCGAATCTAGCCGGGAACAGGTGGAGTTACTGGAGATGCACAAAGACGGCATCACGGTGGCCGAATACTGGACCGAGCTGCCACCCAAAGCCGAATTAGAACAACGCTTACATGCAGCGCTCATTGAAGCTAGAGAGAGCCTAGAGCGGCGTGGCCTGTTAGTGGCTGGAGGTGAGAGTGAGGCGTTGTAATCTGCCACCAAAAGTTCCAGCCGCCCCCGGACTCGGTGGGGAATTTGGTGCTGTGGCACAAAGCCCTATCCCACGGCGCGGAGCAAGGCTGGCCGCGCAGACCTACAAAGCCTATGGGCCTTTCAAGACAACAAACGCAGTTAATGAGGAATCATCCTGAAAATCAGATGGAAAGATCATTTTGTAGGGGCGGCTTTTGGATTCAAGTCTCAACCAACCCTGGAAGGGGGGATTAATCCACAAGCTAGCTTTCTTTCCGCCTCTGATAAAGTCGGCACGCAGGTGGACGAGTATGTCTAGCCGTAGCGTTTTTAGGACAATTCAGTGAAGCATTACTTCGATTTATTACACAAGGATTTATATTCCGCCCACGGCCAGCGCCTGTGGTTGCAATGGGTGGCCGTGTTGTATGTGGGTATTTTGGTTTTTGGCAATTTGCCGGGCTGGCGCGCTCAGGCTGCGCAAGTGGCTTCCGGCGGCGTGCTGCATTCCCTGGCTTATGGCGGCCTGACGCTGCTCATGTGTGCCGGGTGGTCTGGGTCGGCCCTGAGTAAAGCCAGCAAAGCCGTGCTCACGGTGGTGTTGATGGGCGCCCTAGACGAATACGTGCAAAGCTTTATTCCCTATCGCGGCAGCTCGGTGCGGGATTGGCTGGTGGATAGTGCCAGCGCCAGCGCGGTGGCCGGTATCTATGTGTTGGTGCGCAAATCGGGGCGGCAGGCCTAGGGCAAGCAGCATACAATCCCGCTCCCGTTTTGTTCGTCACCGCTCACCATGCCCTGCGCTGCCGCTCCCACTTGGCTGTTCGACCTGGATAACACCCTGCACAACGCTGACGTGCACATTTTTCCGCATATCAATCGCAGCATGACGGACTATGTGATGCAGGCCCTGTCCCTGGACGAAACCACGGCCAATCAAGTACGCGAGCGGTATTGGCGCCACTACGGCGCGACACTTTTGGGTTTGATGCGCCATCACGGCACTGACCCCCATCACTTTTTGCATCACACCCATCGCTTTCCCGATCTGGGGGCCATGTTGGTCTTCAATCCGGCGGTGGTGGGGTTGCTGCGGCGCCTGCTAGGCAAAAAGATTGTGTTTTCCAATGGCCCCCGGCGCTACGCCGAAAGCGTGCTGCGCACCTTGGGCATACGCCATTATTTCCACGGGGTATTCGCCATCGAGCACGCTCGCTTCACGCCCAAGCCCCAATTGGCGGGCTTTTTGCGTCTGCTGCGCCATTACCAACTGCGGCCAGGGCAATGCGTCATGGTGGAAGACACCGCCGACAATCTCCGCCCCGCCAAACACCTGGGCATGACCACCGTGCTCCTCAGCCGCCGTAGCCAGCGCCCGGCCTGGGTGGATTACCGCCTGAACTCCGTGCTGGATTTAGCCAAACTCCCTCGGCACCGCAGCCCCTGCGGGCCTTCGATGCGGTGATGTTGTCATGACGATTCTGCTGGAATTCCAAAATGTAGTTGCGGGTTACAGCCAGCCGGTGGTGGGGCCGGTGAGTTTCACCGTAGCCCCTGGCGAAGTGCTGGGCATAGGCGGGGCCAATGGCGCGGGTAAATCCACCCTGCTCAAAGCCCTCACTGGCGGCGCCCGTGTCTTTGCCGGAACGGTGCACAAGGCGCCGGGCCTGCGCATGGCCCACCAAACCCAAAGTTTTGATACCCAAGCCCAAGCGCCCTTAACCGGCCTGGAACTGCTGCGCCTTACTGGCGCCACCCCGGATGGCTTGCCCGATTGGCTGGCCCAACGCCTGCACCAACCCATCGCCCGCCTGTCCGGTGGTCAATTGCAATTCCTGCGTCTGTGGGCCTGCCTCACCGCCCCGGCGGATGTGGTGGTGCTGGACGAGCCGACCAATAACCTAGACCGGGCGGGCGTGGCCTATCTGCAACAGGTTTTGCAGCACCGGCAGCCCCAGCGGGCGGTGATTATCGTCAGTCACGATGCCCGCTTTGAGCAGGCCGTGTGTGACCGGGTGATTGCTGTGGATGCCGACCAATGAGCTTGTTATTTGACCCGCTATTTCGCCTGCCCTTCGTCACGGGCTTGTTATTCGCTGTCATGTTGCCGGTCTTGGGCATGTATTTGCGCCTGCGCCAAGAGTGGCTGGCGGCCTTGGCCTTTGCCCAGCTCGCATCCGCAGGCACCTTGCTGGCCAGCCTATGGGGCGTACCGCCGCAACTGGGGGGCGTGTTGGCCGCCTTCTGCGGAGCCGGGCTAAAAAACCTGCCCGGATCGCGCTCCGGCGACGGCAGCTATGCGCTGATGTTATTAGCCGGATGGGGCGTGGGGGTGCTGGTGGTGGCCAATGTGCCCGTGGCGGAACAAATGGGCCATGCCTTGTTCGACGGCCAGCTCTATTTCACCGACAGCAGCCAATTGCTGGCTGCCTTGGGCTACGGTTTGTTCGCCGCCAGTGTGCTGCTCGGCTTATCACGGGCGCTGCTGCTGGCGAGCTTTTTCCCGGAATTTCTCAGCGCCCAAGGCAAAGCCGCATGGCGTTACCACGTGGCGTTTGATGTGCTCATCGCAGGCGCCCTAGCCCTGGCCACCGCCAGCATCGGCGTTATGGCCGCTTTTGCCTTGGTGTTCGTGCCGCCCTTGATCGCGTGGCGTCATGGCCGAGGCTGGCGCAACAGCCTCGCCCTCGCCGCCGCCCTGGGCGCCCTCAGCCACACCCTGGCCTTCAGCCTCGCCCTCAGCCTAGACCAACCCTACGGCCCCAGCCTAGCTCTGATCTTGGTGGTACTGGGGGTGTTGGGACGGGGACGTTAACAGGCGCACAGCGCCGAAGTTATGGTGCGGCCAAACCGGCCAATACGCGGCTGGCGGCGATGAAGCCGAAGCTGGCGGTGACGCAGATGGAAGAGCCATAACCGGCGCAGTTGAGGCCGGTGATGCCGGCATTATCGGCCTCGTCGGTGCTGCATTGTTCGGCCACGGGCAGGGCGATGGGTTCCATGGAAAACACGGCTTCGATACCGAACTTGTGCTTGGTGCCACGGGGGAAGGCGTATTGCTGACGCAGCATTTTGCGCACTCGTGCCAAAAGCGGTTCTTGTTCGGTGCGGGATAAATCCCGGACTTCAATGCGTGTGGGGTCGAGCTGACCGCCTGCGCCGCCCACCGTCAGCAGGGGAATAGCGCGGCTGCGGCAGTGGGCGATGAGAGCGGCTTTGGCCTTCACGCTGTCGATGGCGTCCAGCACGTAATCAAAACCGGGGCCGATCAAGGCCTCCAGATTGTCTGGGCTGATGAAGTCGTCCACGCAATGCACTTGGCACAGGGGATTAATGCCGCGAATGCGCTCCGCCATAGCCAGGATCTTGGCCTTGCCCAGCTCGCTATCCAGGGCGTGGATTTGGCGGTTGATGTTGGATTCCGCCACATGATCCATATCCACCAGCGTGAGCTGACCAATGCCGCTGCGGGCCAGGGCTTCCACCGCCCAAGAGCCCACGCCACCAATGCCGATCACGCACACATGGGCGGCCTGAAAGCGGGCTAGGCCCTCTTGACCGTACAGCCGGGCCACACCGCCAAAGCGGCGCTGCAAATCCGGGCTGTCCATTACGGCGCGGGGGCAGGCAATTGGTCTTTGGGCAGACGCTGGGCGTCGTAGCCTTGCTGCTGAATGTATTTGGCCAGCATGGTATCCATGGTGGCGGCGTGGTGTTCCAGCCAAGGCATGAGTTCGCGGGCCAGATTGCGGCCTAGGGCGATGTCGCCGCTTTCCACGCGCTTGCGCACGTCGCCCATGATGGTCAGCACTTTGTCGTGCTCTTCCACATGGCAGTGCATGGGCGGGAAATTGACCGCGTCCATCCACAGGGTTTCTTGGGCGAAGTGCTCTTGGCAATGGGCCAACATGGCATCCAAGGCGGCGAGGAAATCCGCGCCATCCGCTGCGGCCCGCAGGGCGGCCAGGGTATCGACAAATTCGTGGTGGATTTCGTCCATGGCGGCCACGTTCAGGCACAGCTCATCGGACCATACAGCTTCGGTCATGGGGTTCTCTCGGGAAAGCTAGGGAGGTACGCAGGGAACAGCGTGTTCCCTGCGGCTTGGGACTGATTTAAATGTGGTAGGCGGTGCCGGTCATGATTTTGGCGGCGCCTTTCATGGCCAGCTTGATGGGCATGGGTAGCTCGCGGGCGCCCAGACGCACGGCCATTTCGGCGTGTTCCACTTCGTCGTCTTTCATTTGCGCCACGATGGCACGGGATTTTTCGTCCCCGGCGGGCAGGATGTCGAGGTGGCCGGACAAGTGCGCTTCCACTTGGCGCTCCGTTTCCGCCAGAAAGCCCAAGTTCCAGTCATCACCCAAAATACCGGCGGCAAAGCCAATGCCAAAGGCGCCGGAATACCAAAGCGGATTGAGCAGGCTCTTGCGCCCACCCAGTTCGGCGATGCGTTGTTCCGTCCAGGCCAGATGTTCTTCCTCCTGCTGGGCGGCGGCGTTCAGAGTGTCGCGCATGTCCAGATTGCGGGAGGTCATGGCCTGCCCTTGGTACAAGGCTTGGGCGCACACTTCGCCCACATGATTAATGCGCATCAGGGCAGCGGCGTGGCGCTTTTCCTGGTCGCTCATGTCCATGTCTGGCAAATCATGGCCGGGCACAGGGCGGATGGTATGGGCGGGGGCAAAAACCGTGCGCAAGGCGCGGTCAAAACCGATGATGAGTTGATCGAGCATGATGCCATTCCAAAGGCCGCCCACTTAGGGGCGAGGCGCGAGCTTATTGAGGTTCTGCAACACCGGGAGCAAATCCCGATACACGGAGGCGTTCTCGCACAACACTTCCCGCGCTAGCAAACGGTATTGGGGCTGGGCTTCGTCATTGCTGATGGGCACCCACTTGGGCGTGCGGGCGCGATACCACGTGCCGTCATGCTGACCGTAGGCATACACCATGCGCTCTTTGGCGCTGCACCGCACACCTTCGTAGGTGATATTGCTGGCCCCGCCGGGGGTTTTAATAATCATGGCATAGCGCATCACTTCGTCGCTGCCAATGACAATGGAGCTGGTATCCACAAACACCCGGTTGCGCCCCGTCATGCCCAAATCCAGCTCTTGCCAGTTTTCAGGCTTGGGAAAGGCGGGCAATACCACTTTATCCGGCGACATGGCTGGCACCACTTCCCGATCAGAGGCATTGGGGTTGGTGGCAATGGGATCTTGATACCACTGCTGTGCCATGACCATGCCGGGCATGAGCATCACGCCCAGCCAGAGCAACACTGCTTTTTTCATGATTGATGTCCCAATTTACCCGCTACGCCACTGGTCGGCGGGCCGTCGTGGCGCCGGGGGGTGCCACGAATAAAATTATTGCGGAACAATAAACGGGACAACTCGTTCAAGGCGGACTGATAGACCTCACGCTTGAACTCGATCACGCTATCGAGGGGAATCCAGTACTCGCACCAACGCCAAGCGTCAAACTCCGGGTGGGCGCTGGTACGCAGACACACATCCGTATCCCGACCCACTAAGCGCAGCAAAAACCAGATTTGCTTTTGCCCGCGATAGGTATGGCGCCACTCGCGCCGCACCCAATGCCGAGGTACGTCGTAACGAAGCCAATCTCTCGTTCGGCCTATTATTTTGACATGTTCTGGTCGTAGACCGATTTCTTCGTAAAGCTCGCGATACATGGCTTGTTCGGGGGTTTCCCCCTGATTAATGCCACCTTGCGGAAATTGCCAAGCATGTTCCCGTATACGCTTACCCCAAAAGACCTCGTTTTTTTGATTGACCAGAATAATGCCGACGTTAGGCCGATAGCCTTCACGGTCGAGCATGATAGGAACCTGCAAATTCAATGAACTGGAAAGAATTTTTTCACATTTCGCCACGCAAAGGAAGCGAAGGCCAGGGTTTGAGGCCTGCGAACTCTCACCCGGCATAATGATGTGACCAACCTGCGCATAGGTTAGAATCCGCCCTTTTTCAGCGAGATCAGCCCCCATGCGTGCTAGTCAGTTCCTCATTTCCACCCTCAAAGAAGCGCCTTCGGACGCGGAAATCGTTAGCCACAAGCTCATGATGCGAGCCGGTTTAATCAAGCGTTTGGCCGGTGGCGTCTACACCTGGATGCCTATGGGCCTGCGGGTGCTGCGCAAGGTGGAAGCCATCGTGCGTGAGGAAATGAACCGCGCTGGCGCCATCGAGCTGTTCATGCCTGCGGTGCAGCCCGCTGAACTGTGGCAAGAATCTGGCCGCTGGCAACAATACGGCCCGGAATTGCTGCGCATAAAAGACCGCCATCAGCGGGAATTCTGCATTGGCCCGACCCACGAAGAAGTGATTACCGACGTGGTGCGCAAGGAAATCCGTTCCTATCGCCAACTGCCCAAGAATTTGTACCAAATTCAGTCCAAGTTCCGCGACGAAATTCGCCCCCGTTTTGGCGTGATGCGTGGCCGGGAATTCCTGATGAAGGATGCCTATTCCTTCCACAGCAGCTTTGCCGATTTGCAGCGCGAGTACGGCAATATGTATGACACCTACTCCCGCATCTTCACCCGTTTGGGCCTGAAATTCCGTGCCGTGGCGGCGGATACCGGCTCCATCGGCGGTACCGGCTCCCACGAATTCCACGTGCTGGCTGACTCCGGCGAAGACGCCATCGCCTTCTGCCCGGATTCTGACTTCGCCGCTAACGTAGAGCTGGCCGAAGCATTGGCCCCGGCCCAAAGCCGCGCCGACGCCACCCAAGCCATGGAAAAGGTATCCACCCCCGGCAAGATTCAATGCGCTGACGTGGCGGACTTCTTGAGCGTGGCCGTGACGCAAATGGTGAAGTGCATCGCCGTGATGCGCCAAGTCAAAACGGACGATGGCGAAAAGAGCGAATTCGCACTGCTGCTGCTGCGTGGCGACCACGAACTGAACGAAATCAAAGCGCAGAAAATCATCGGCGAATTCCGCTTTGCCCGTGACGAAGAAATCGTAGAAAAACTGGGCTGCAAGCCCGGTTACATCGGCCCCGTGGCCATTGCCGCTGACATTCCCGTGGTGGCAGACCGCAGTGTGGCGGTGATGAGCGATTTCGTGTGTGGCGCCAATGATGCTGGTTTCCACATTAAGGGCGTGAATTTTGGCCGTGACCTGCCGGAACCGGGCCAAGTGGCGGATATTCGTGACGTGCTGTCGGGCGATCCCTCCCCCGATGGCAAGGGCCAGCTGGAGCTGTGCCGAGGCATCGAAGTGGGCCATATCTTCCAACTGCGTACCAAGTATTCCGCTGCTCTGAAGTGCGAATTCTTGAACGAGCAGGGCAAGCCCCAAACCATGGAAATGGGCTGCTACGGCATCGGCGTATCGCGCATTGTGGGCGCCGCCATTGAACAGAATTTCGACGAGCGCGGCATTGTCTTCCCCCAAGCCATCGCGCCCTTTGAAATCGCCATCGTGCCCATCGGCCTGTCCAAGTCCGAATCCGTGAAGGCCGTAGCCGACAAGCTCTACCAATCCCTGAAAGACGCAGGCGTGGATGTGCTCTTGGACGACCGGGACGAACGCCCCGGTGTGGCCTTTGCCGACATGGAACTGATCGGCATTCCCCACCGCGTAGTGATCGGTGATCGCGGTCTCAAGGAAGGCATGGTGGAATACCAAGGCCGCCGCGACGCCAGCGCCACCAAGGTGCCCGTCGCCGAATTGGCCGCCTTCTTGCGCAAAACCCTGGGCTGCTAAAGCCTAAATCCGTGGGGGCTCCCATGGCGCCCCCACTGGCGGCCTAGGCACTCGACTAGGCCGCACCTCTCTTCCCCCATTGCCCTCCCTCGCACTGGCCTGTCTCGCGATTTGCAAACGAGAACGGCGCTCGCCTCGCCATCCCAATCAGGACGGTTTCGGCCTCATGCTAGAATCCCCGGCTCCTTAATTTAACGTCCGACGGGCATGGACCTTTTTTCCCGCATCAATCAGCAGTTTGAAGAAGCAATCCAGGTCAAGATGGACGCCCTGGAGGTATTGGCCCCGGCGTTGGCGCAGGGGGTCGAGGTGTTGGTGCAAGGGCTCATGGCCTCGGGGAAAATCCTGGTGTGCGGCAACGGTGCTTCGGCTTTGGACGCGCAGCGTTTTGCAGCGGCCTTGTTGGATCGCTTTGAAACCGAACGCCCGTCACTGGCAGCCCTGGCCCTATCCTGCGACGTGGGTATGCTCAGTACCATGGCGGACGAGCAGCGTTTCGATCAGGTATTCGCCAAACAACTACAAGCCCTCGGCCAGCCCAATGATGTGTTGTTGGTCATCTCCCCCAGCGGCAATTGCGTGAATGTGCTGGAAGCCGTGCAAGTGGCCCATGAGCGGGAAATGCACGTCATTGCCATGACGGGCAGCGATGGTGGACAACTGGTGCATTACTTAGCGGAAGGCGATGTGCATTTGTGTGCGCCCTCGGCCCGCAGTGCCCGTATTCAAGAAATTCACTTACTGGCCTTGCACTGCCTGTGCGACGGCATTGACTATTCCTTATTGGGAGTTGAATGACATGAAACTGCGTCAATCCATGGCCACCTTGGCCTTGATAACCGCCTGCCTGCCCCTGTTGCAAGGCTGCTTCACGGCGGCGGTGGTGGGCACGGGTGCCACGGTGCTGATGATTACCGACCGCCGCTCTTCAGGCTCTTATGTGGAAGACGAAGGCGTGGAAATCAAAGCGATCAACCGTATTTCTGAGCGCTTTGGCGATGCGGTGCATATCAATGTCACCAGCTACAACCGCAATGTGTTGCTAACCGGCGAGGCGCCCAACCCCGCTACGCGGGATGAGATCGTGCGCATCGTCAGCGGCGTGGAAAACGTGCGCGGCATCGTCAATGAAATTCGCACCGAAGGCATTAGCACCCTAGGGGCCCGGAGCAACGACACCTATCTCACCGGCAAAGTAAAAGCGCGCCTCTTGGACGCCAACGCCGTCCCCGCTAATTTGGTAAAAGTGGTCACGGAGAGCGGCACGGTCTATCTGTTAGGCATGGTGACGCAGCAAGAAGGCAACAAGGCAGCGGAAGTGGCAAGCACCACGGGTGGCGTCAAGCGAGTGGTGCGGGTGTTTGAATACATCAGCCAACAAAAAGCCAACGAGCTGGATCAAAACCGGCGCAACAACAAACAAAATCCCATCACCGCCCCCGTGGAACCCGGCGGCAATGGCCGCTAAAGGCATGGTTATGTCTTATCCCACTCCGGCATTCGAAAGCAAAATCTGCGCGCCAGAGCAACTGGCCGCCCATATCGCCACCTTGCCCCGGCCTTTGGTGTTCACTAACGGCTGCTTTGACATCCTGCATCGGGGCCATGTCACCTATCTGGCGCAAGCCCGTGCTTTAGGCGCTAGTTTGGTGGTGGCTTTGAATAGCGATGATTCCGTGCGCCGCTTGGGCAAGGGCGCTGACCGGCCTGTGAACACCTTGGCTGACCGCCTCGCTGTGATGGCGGCTTTGGGCTGTGTGGATGCGGTCACATGGTTTGAAGAAGACACCCCCATCGAGCGCATTCTGCAATGCCGTCCCGATGTGCTGGTGAAAGGCGGCGATTGGCCCGTGGAACGCATCGTCGGCGCCCCAGAAGTGCACGGCTGGGGCGGGCAAGTGGTCTCCATTCCCTTCCTGCACGAACGCTCCACCACCGCCCTGCTGCAAAAAATCCGCTTGCTGTAATCCCCCTCTCGGCCCGGCACGGGCCGAGGTCTACGGCCCTACCGCCCCTTGGCTTTCGGCGGTTTTACGGGCCAAGAGCTGCCGTACCCAGTTGATGTGACCACGCAAGGTATAGATCTGGTCCATAAACGCCTTGGGCATTTGCAAATGGCGCACCATGGTTTCTAGGCGATTGAGGCGGCTTTCCCATTCGTCGGGGCTGTGTTTGCCGAACTCGTTTTCCATTTCCGCTTCCAAGAATTTCAGCTCGCCGTAGTAACGGAAAATGCGGCTGCGCACCCGCCAGGTGTACAAACCAGGAGCGATCTTGAGCAAAGGCAGCAGCAGCGCCACCACGGGGATGAGCATCACCATCATGCGATCCACCAACGTAGCGGCCCAAAAGGGCAAATAGCGTTGCAGCAAGGGCGGGCCGGATTTGAAGTAATGGCTGGCCACACTGCTGAGGGGCAAATCCACCGGCTCGCTTTTCGGGTACTCGTGGGGCTTTTGGAACAAGCCCGAACGACCATGCACTTCATGGGCGGCCTCCATGAGCAGGCTCACCAACGCGGGATGGGTTTCATCCCGCACCACCATCGTCATAGTGGCGGCCACCAGTTGCACGTTTTTGGCGGGAATATTTTTAGCCAGATCAATGCCCCCTGCCGGGAGCTGCACTTTCTCTAAAAAGGGGAATAGGCGCACATAGGCATCAGCACGGGCGAAGCTCATCAACTTCACACCGGGGGTATGCAGCAAGGCCCACACCGGCCCAGAGCGGGCCGCTCCAACCAAAAATACCGCATCCACCTGCCCCCGCTGTATGGCCTCTACCGCCTGGAGGCCACCTTCTTCCACGATGTGCTGGGCGTCTAAGCTCACGCCGTTGGCCCCCATCAAATCCCGCGCCAATTTATTCACGCCACTGCCATCTGGGCCAATGGCAATCCGTAAGCCTTTAAGATGGGATACCCGATCCAGGTTTTTTCTGTGGCGATAAAACACCCACAGTGGCTCAGGCGTGAGGCCGCCCAAGGAGTACAACTCCGCATCGGCAAAAGCGGCGGCGGTTCCACCTTGTACAAACGCCACGTCCACCTCTTGGCTACGGTCTTTGAGACGCTGCAAATTATCCATGGAGCCTTCCGACCCCCATTCTCGTAGTTCAATACCACTCCGGGCTAGGATGGGGCGATACAGCGAGGCGTAATACTGATAGGCGCCCCCTGGAGCACCCGTGCTAATCACCAGCGTATTCGGTGGCGCCGGGCGGATATAACGAGAGGCGAGCCAAAACCCTGACAGCACTAGGGCCACAATAGGCAAGACCACCATAAAAAAATCCTTTATGGATAGTTTATTGAGCTTTTTATTTGCCAACAACATAATATTATTTTCTATAAATTCATTCAGGCGGCGATTGTGCCATAAGCTCTGGCAGCGTGTTCTGAACGATGCGCCAGGATGGAGGATTTGCAAGTCATTGAAAACGCTAGCTTGATTTGATCTAGGCCATTGGAAAACGACAAAACGTTATAACCATTACCATTTGTCAAGCTTTATAGCCAATGCGTTATGTGATTAGTTTAGATACACCTATTTGAACATTGACTCCTAATTATTCAATAGATCATAATTCCGAATTCTTATAACCTTAGTATCAAGGAGCCACTATGAACCGTAAGCGTTACGATACTTTGATCGTGGGTGCCGGGATTAACGGTCTCGCCACTGCGATTTACTTAGCCCGCCGTGGTCAGCAAGTAATGGTGATCGACAAGGGCTTGCCCGCACGGGAATCATCATGGGCAGGTAGTGGCATTCTGGCTCCTTTGCCGCCCTGGCGCTTTACCGAAGAAGTTAACGCCATCGCCAGCCGTGGTATGCGTATTTACGATGAATTTAACGAAATCATAGAACGCACCTCTTGCATGAGCACCGAATACCACCATTGCGGTATGGCCGTGTTGCAAGAGAATACCGACAAGGGCGTGGCATGGTGCCGCAGCCATGACCACTACGGTGCAGCTCGGGATCTGCACGAATTCTCCCCCCACCTCACCAGTGCTAGCTGCGTGTGGATGCGTGATGTCGCCACCGCTCGCAATCCCCGTTTAGGGGCTGCGGCTATCCGTGCGGCGGAACTGCTGGGCGTGAATGTTGTGCCCCACACCCCTGCCTTGTCTGTGCTCACCAGCAACAACCGCGTGACCGGCGTTGCCACCCCCAGCGGCGTTCTGGAGGCCGACAATTACGTGATCGCCGCTGGCGCCTGGAGTACCAAGCTGCTCGGGCCAGAGCTCACGGGCAATATGGACGTGTGGCCATTGCGTGGTCAGATTTTGCTGTTCCGCACCAAGCCCGGCGTGCTGCCCATCATTGTGCTGACGGAAGACCAGTTCTATTTGGTGCCCCGTTTGGATGGTTTGATTTTGGCCGGTACCACTCGCGAAGCCGTGGGCTTTGACAAATCCACCACCGAAGCCGCCCGCACCAGCATCCACCACCGTGCCGGTGACATTCTGCCGCTGCTGCATCGTTTGGAGCCGGAAGTGCACTGGGCCGGCCTGCGTCCCGCCTCCCCGGAGTATCTGCCCACCGTGGGCCGTCACCCCGAACTGGAAAACCTCTGGGCCAATGCCGGACACCGGGCCTATGGCGTGACCGAAGCCCCGTCATCCGCCGAGCTGCTCACCAATCTGATGTATGGAGAACCCACGGCTATTGATCCCAAACCCTATGCGTGGCTCCATCAAGATCCTGAGAGTCCCATTCTGTGACGAACATGGGCCTCGAGGATTATGCGGTCATTGCAATGGGCTTGTTTTTCGCCTATGTGATCCGGGGTATGGTGGGCTTTGGCTCGGCGATGGTAGCCATACCGATCCTGAGCCGCTATTACCCCGTAGCCGACATGGTGCCGGGCGTGATGTTGATCGACTACTTTGCTGCCCTACGGCTTTCGTGGGGCAGCCGTAGCGATAGTGTTAATAAAGGCGAGATTTTTCGCCTCTTGCCGTACAGCTTAGTGGGCTGTTTTACCGGAGCCTATCTGCTGCTGAACGCCGACAACACCATCATGATGGTGACTCTCGGTGTCGTGGTGGGAACCTTTGGTGCCTACTACGCCATCAAACCCAGTGCCGTGCCCAGCCTCAGCGAGCGCTGGGCGCCCTTCGCTGGTTTTATGGGGGGAGCCACTGGAGCCATGTTTGGCGTGAGTGCCCCGCCGTACATCATTTATTTAGCAGGACGCCTGCGCAACATCACGGCCTTACGCGACACGTTTTCTTTCTTAGCCCGTTTCGATGGTGCTTTCCGCATTTTGTTTATGAGCTTTTTAGGCCTGATCTTTAAGCTCATTGTGCTGAAGGTGTTTTTGATCGGCTTTGTGTGTTGTTTGGCGGGTTTGACCGTAGGCGACAAAATCCATCGCTACCTGCCAGAAAAGGTCGCCCTGCGCCTCGTGGGAACCATTATTACCCTCCTTGGCATAGCGCTCATCTTAGAAGCAAATCATATTCGTTTGTTTTAATTGAATTTGGGGCACTTCTTCGGAGGTACCCCAATTTTTTATTCTGCTTTTCCCCCGATTCTGATGCGTCACAGCCTCCCGCGAATGCGCCCTAATGGTGCGTGGCGGGTGTAGAGTGACGCTTTTCCCGTGTGCGCTTATGGTTTTTTGTGCGCGCACGCGCCAGCCAGCTTTTGCATCAGAACGGAGCGATTTATGGCCAAGTACGCCACCGAAGCGATCCGCAGCGTAGCCCTGGTGGGCCACGCCAATGCGGGCAAAACCACCCTCGCCGAAGCCCTGCTATTCCACGCCGGGGTCATTAACAACGTCGGCACGGTGGACAAAGGCAACACCGTTTGCGATTTCGACCCCCTCGAAAAAGCCTACGGCCACTCTCTCAATACTGCCCTGGTCAATTTCCCAGCTGCCGGGGTGCATGTCCATCTGTTGGACACCCCCGGTTTCCCTGACTTTATCGGTCAAGGCATTTGCGCCCTGGCGGCGGTAGAAACCGCTTTGGTGGTGGTAAATGCCCAAACCGGCATCGAACTGAACACCCGGCGCATGATGAAATGGGCCGCCGCCCGTAAGCTGTGCCGCATGATCGTGGTCAATAAAATTGATGCCGACAATGTGGACTTACCCGTCTTATTGGGTGAGATTCAAGATGCCTTTGGTAAGGAATGCTTGCCCATCAATCTGCCCGCCCATGGCAAGGCCGATGTAGCGGATTGCTTTTTCACCCCCGATGGCGATGCGGATTTTTCTTCCGTTGCGGACGCCCACGGTGCGCTCATAGACCAAGTGGTGGAAGTGGACGAAGACTTGATGGCCCAGTATTTGGAACAAGGCCAAGAGTTGGAGCCAGAGCAATTACACGCTCCTTTTGAAAAAGCCCTGCGCGAAGGCCATCTGGTACCCGTGTGCTTTGTCTCCGCCAAGAGCGGCGCGGGCATACCGCAACTGCTCAACATCCTCGCCAAGCTGGCCCCCAACCCCAGCGAAGGCAATCCGCCCCCCTTCTACAAGGGCGAACCGGGCGACGCTGACATCGAAGAATTCCAGTCTGAAGCGGCGGCAGACAAGCATGTATTAGCCCATGTGTTTAAAGTCGTTGTCGATCCCTACATGGGCAAACTAGGCGTGTTCCGCCTCTACCAAGGCACTATCCGCAAAGATTCCGAGCTGTTCGTGGGCGACGGGCGCCGCCCCTTCAAAGTCGGCCACCTCTATGTGCTGCAAGGCAAGGACTACGTGGAAACCGACGAACTGCTACCGGGGGACATTGGCGCCGTAGCCAAAGTCGAAGACATCGAATTCGACGCCGTGCTACACGATTCCCACGACGAAGACCACATCCACCTCAAGCCCCTGGAATTCCCCACGCCAGTACAAGGTCTAGCCGTGGACACCAAGAAAAAGGGCGACGAACAGCGCCTATTCGACGTGTTGCACAAACTAGAACTGGAAGATCCCACCTTCAAAGTGGAACGCCACGCCAGCACCAACGAAACCGTCATTCGCGGCCTGGGCGATTTGCACCTGCGCTCCAAGCTGGAACGCATGGCCAGCCAATACAAGCTCGATGTCACCACCCGCCCGCCCAGCATCCCCTATCGGGAAAGCATCACCAAAAGCGCCGAAGCCACCTACCGCCACAAAAAGCAAACCGGCGGCGCCGGTCAATTTGGCGAAGTGGCCCTGCGGGTCGAGCCCCTGCCTCGGGGCAGTGGCTTTGAATTTGTCGATCAAGTCAAAGGCGGCGTCATTCCCGGCGTATTCATGCCCGCTGTAGAAAAAGGCGTGCGCCAAGCCCTGGAGGGCGGCATCATCGCCGGATACCCGGTGCAAGACCTGCGCGTGGTAGTGTTTGATGGCAAGCACCATCCCGTGGATTCCAAAGAAATCGCCTTCGTCACCGCAGGCCGCAAAGCCACCATTGAGGCCGTGCGCCAAGCCGGAGCCATCATCCTAGAACCCATCGTCACCATCGACATCACCGTGCCCGAAAGCCACGTCGGCGATGTCAATTCCGACCTCGCCACCCGCCGTGGCCACGTCACCCACACCGAAGGACGCGGCGCCGCCACCATGGCCATCACCGGCCTCGCCCCCCTCTCCGAACTCGCCGACTACCCCAACCGCCTACGGGCCATGACGGCAGGTCATGGGTCTTATATCTTAGAACTCTCCCACTACGACCCCGTCCCCACCGCTGTCCAGCAACACCTCATGTCCCAATACAAGGGGGAAAAGGACGAGGAGTAAAACATGTAGGAGCGAGCTTGCTCGCGATAAAAACCCATCCGGGTACACCTAAAGACAAACTATCCGCCGCACATTAAAAACTTAATGCCCAGAAAAACCATCGTTTTTCTGGGCATTTTTGTTGTCGGCAAGAAGAAAAGCCGTCCTCAAGGAAACATCGACACCGCCGGTTTGCCGGGGCATTGGCAGGTATAGCTGCGTAGGGTAGGTAGAGCGCAGCGAAACCCGCCACTCCCCGGACGCGCTGCGTACGGCTGACTAGGCTTTTTGTAGGCTCGCTATCATTTGCGCGGCCAGGGATGCTGGGTGGGGCAGGGTGGGCAACTGGGCTAGGGAAAACCATTGGGCGTCTTCGATTTCGCCCGGCTGAGGTTGGATGTGGCCGCTGGCGTAGTCGGCAAAAAAGCCCAGCATCAGGCTATTGGGATAAGGCCAAGCTTGGCTACCGAACCAGCGTAGATTGTTGATTTCCAAGCCCACTTCTTCTTGCACTTCCCGCCGCACGCTGGCTTCCACACTTTCCCCGGCTTCGATAAAACCCGCTAAGGCGCTATATACCCCCGGCTGAAAATGGGGCGAACGGGCCAGCAGAATTTCGTCTCCTTTTTGGATCAGCACCATGCACACTGGCGCAATGCGCGGGTAATACAAGGCTCCGCAGGCCGGGCAATAACGGGCCGGTTCCTGGCTTTTGGTGTGCAAGGCCGTGGCGCAGTGGCTGCAAAAGCGGTGTTGCTCCAACCACAAGCCCAATTGCGCCGCCCGATTGGCCGCCGCCAACAGCGCCTCCGGGTAATGTCCCCATAGGGTACGGAAATGCCCTTTGCGCAGCCCCTCCGGGAAGGGCGTGTTCCCCGGCCAAAACCACAACTCAAACCCCTGCTCTCCCGCTCGCCCAATCACATGCCGCGCCCCCGGCTCCCCCAACGCCAGCAAAGCCTCCGGCGCCGGTAAACGTCCCTCGGGCGTTACCAGCAGATAAGGGCCGATGCAGGCCAGGATTTCATGATGTGTTGGGAATGTCGCTGGGGCAAAAGAGGGCGTGAATAAATGTGCGGAATTTTCCATAGTGGCTTGGTGTGGGCTGAGTGTGGACTGAGCGAGGTATTTTATCTAAATCACTCGTTTGACTTAATCCCCTCCCTGGTGTTAAATAAGTCAATCGTTTGACTAGGATCGTTTATGTCTCCTCCTGAACATACCCCTGTGCGGGCTGATGGGGCCTTGGCGCGGCAGCGTTTGTTGATGGCGGCGTTGCGGTGTTTTGCGGAGCAGGGTTATAGCAAGACCTCCACGCGCCAGATTGCCCAAGCGGCGGAAGTGAATTTGGCGGCTATTAGTTACTACTTTGGTAGCAAGGCCGATTTGTATCGGGCGGTGTTGGGTATGTTGTGTGACCGGGCGGATGAGCCCAGTGATGGCCCGGTGCCCGGTGATTTTCCTGAGCAGTTAAGCCCGGAAATGGGTTTAGAGGCGGTGTTGGCCGGGTTTTTCTATGTGGCCTTGCAGTCCTTGAAGCTGGGTGAGGTGGCGCGTTTGGCCATGCGGGTGCATTTCCGCGAGATTGTGGAGCCCAGTGGTGAGGCTTCGGATTTGTTGCTGGAGGATACGCGCCGCACCCATCACAGCCTGTGCAACTTAATCTGTCAGCATTTGCAATTGTCGGATGCAGATGATGAAGTGCGCCGCTTGGCCTTATCTATTCATGGTTTAGTGATCTTTCACTATGTGGCGCGAGAGCTGCTGATGCAGATCGAGCCTAATCTGTTGGGCGCCCCGGAGAATATTGACGCCTTGGCGGCCAGTTTGACGCGCCAGTCCATGGCTATGGTGGAACACGAAGTTCAACGTCGCAAGGAGTTGTCATGAGCAGTGGCTTGTCGAAGCAGGGAATGGGCACGGGGATGCCGCATCCCGCCCTCAGCTCGCCATCCCATGCCCGTGGTTATGCCACGTCATGGCGTTTGGTGCTGGGTTTGGCGGCGATTTTGTATCTACCGGCATGTGGTTTGTTGCCCAAAATCGGCCCGGATTACCGGGGGGCAGACGCCCAGGCGCAAGCCCAATGGCAAGCGCCTTTGCCCCACGGTGGGCAGTTGGCGCAATTGCAGGATTGGTGGCAGCAATGGGATGACCCGCTGCTGCCCCAGTTGATTGAGGCCGCCCAGCGGAATGGCGATACCTTGACGGTGGCGTGGTCGCATATCGAAACAGCGCGCCTCGAATCCGTGGCCGCAGGGGCTGCTATGACCCCCGGTTTGGATGGCAGTCTGGAGAGCAGCCGGGCCAAGGTGGCCTTTTTTGGCCCGACCATGCAGCAGCAAAGCGAAAAGGCCAGCCTGATTTCTCGCTGGGAGCTGGATTTGTTTGGCGGTTTGCGCCGAGGTCAGGAGCGGGCAGAAGCCAGCCACGCGGCCAGCCAATATCGTTGGCATGAGGCGCGGGTGTCTTTGGCCGCTGAGACAGCCCATGCGCTGCTCAATGCGCGCTTTTTGGAACAGCGTTTAGTGTTGGCGGAGGCAGAACGCCTGTCCCGGCGTGAAAGCCAGCGCTTGTCGCAAAGCCTAGCGGCTGCGGGCCTGTTGGCACCGGAGCAATTGGCCTTGGTGCTGGCGGCGGCGTCTGAGTCTAGCGCGGCGGTGACGGCGCTCCAGTCAGACTATCTGCAACAAATCAAAGCCTTGGTGGCCCTCACGGGTTGGCAAGAAGGCGCCCTGCGGGAGGCGTTGCAGGCTCGCGCTGGGCAATTGCCCAAACCGGCCAGTTTCCAAGTTTTGGGCGTGCCTGCCCAAACGTTAAGCCAGCGCCCGGATGTGGCGGCGGCGGAGCGGGATGTGGCGGCGGCCAGTGCTGCCATTGGCTATGCCAAATACCAGCGTTTTCCGCGTTTGCAGTTGCAAGGGGTGATTTCTGGCCTGCGCCTGACCACGGATGGCGCCATGTTTAAAGCCTCGCCCTGGAGCATCGGCGCCAATCTCACCGGCCCGATTTTTGATGGCGGTTTGGGTGCCGCCAATGTGGAGGCCGCCGAGGCGCGCTACCACGCAGCGGAAGCCCAGTACCGTCAAAAAGTGCGGGATGCGGTGAAAGAGGTGGAACAAGCCCTGACGCGCTTGGACGCCGCAGGCCAGCGGGAAGCGGATGTGCGCCAAGCTCAAGCGGCCTATAGCCAGAGCCGGGCTGTGGTGCAAGGTCGGGAGCAGGCGGGATTGGCTAATGGTTTGGAATTGGAAGAGGCGCAACGCCTCGCTCTGGTGGGGCAAGTGAATTGGGCGGCTTGGCAACGGGAACAGGCCGCTGCATGGATTGATTTATATCGCGCATTGGGCGGCGGCTGGCAGGCCGATATGCCCGTGTCGGCACCGGCTGCTCGTGGCCGTAGCAAAACAGGGAGTGCTTCATGAACAAACGTGCAATGACCTTGGTGGCCGCTGGCCTGAGCGTAGCGCTGGGTGGGGCTTTTATGGGACGGAGCGTGACCGCTCAAGACAAGGGGCCGGTGATGCGCCCCAGCCTAGCGGTACAAACAGTCAGCCCGCAAAAAGCGGCGCTGGGCAAGCAATTGGAGGCCAATGGCAGCATTGCGGCTTGGCAAGAAGCCAGCTTGGGTACGGAAACCAATGGCCTGCGTTTGGCGGAATTGCATGCTGAGGCCGGTGATACGGTGAAAAAAGGCCAAGTGTTAGCCCGTTTTGCCGACGAGTTGCCCCGTGCCGAAGTGGCACAAGCCAAGGCCGCCCTGGCGGAAGCGGAGGCCGCCGCCAAGGAAGCCAGCGCCAACGCCGAGCGGGCGCGGGCGGTGAAGGGCGCGGCCCTGAGTGCCCAACAGTTGGGGCAATACTTGAGCGCCGAAGCCAGCGCCCAGGCCCGTGTGCAAGCGGCCCAGGCCAATGTGACCCTGGCGGAATTGCGCTTAAAGCACACCCAATTGCTGGCCAGCGACGATGGTGTGATTTCCCTGCGCACCCCCCAAGCCACGCCGGGAGCGGTGTTGCCCCAAGGGCAGGAGCTGTTCCGGCTGGTGCGCCAAGGGCGTATCGAATGGCGGGCGGAAGTGACCTCCAGCGAGTTGGCCCAGATTCGTCCCGGCCAAACGGTGTTGGTGAAAGCCGCCAGCGGTCAGGAAGCCAAGGGCAGAGTGCGCCGGGTGGCGCCGATTGTGGATAGCCAAAGCCGCAATGCCTTGGTGTATGTGGATTTACCCGCCAGCGCCTTGAAGGGTGGCGCCTTCAAGCCGGGCATGTTTGCCCAAGGGCTGTTTGAACTGGGCAACCACTCGGCTTTAACCGTGCCCCGGCAAGCGGTGGTGGTGCGGGATGGCTTTAGCTATGTGTTCCTGCTGGGCCAAGAGGGCCGGGTGCATCTCACCAAGGTGCAAGTGGGGGCGCGCAGCGGCGAGGTGGTGGAAATTATCGACGGGCTGAAAGCCGATGCGCCGGTGGTGGCCGCCGGTGCGGGCTTCCTCAATGATGGCGATTTGGTGAAGCGGGTGGCCAACTCCGCTCCCGCCAAGCCCTAAGCCTAGGTGGCGCACATGAATTTCTCAGCCCTTTCCATACGCCACCCCATTCCGGCGGTGCTGTTGTTCGTCCTGCTGACTTTGGCAGGTTTGATTAGTTTTAAAGGCAACCGGGTGCAGGATTTCCCGGACATTGAGTTGCCGGTGATTATGGTCACCGCCAATCTGCCCGGTGCCGCGCCGGGCACCTTGGAAACCGAAGTAGCGCGCAAGCTGGAAAACAGCGTGTCTACTTTGGCGCGCATCAAAAAGATGTACACCACCATCCTCGATAGCGACGTCACCATTTCGGTGGAATTCGAGCTGGAGAAGGACTCCAACGAGGCAGAAACGGAAGTGCGGGCCGCCGTAGCGCGGGTGCGTTCCGATTTGCCTGCTGACGTGCGCGATCCGGTGGTGTCAAAAGTGTCCACCGCCGGGCGGCCTTTGGGGGCGTGGT
>JACCDO010444256.1_pt1 | contig 48984 bp, 48 predicted proteins | sample 7446101 | NCBI WGS metagenome assembly JACCDO01 (sample SAMN15323440, study PRJNA562643) | freshwater metagenome | isolation source: river surface water | place: USA:Blue River Watershed | collected 2017-08-16 | reverse complement strand
CTAGCATCATTAAAGTAAAGAAAAGTTCCAGTTTCAGGGACTTGTGAGGTATTAAGTTGACCACTTACAGCAGATAAAGCTCTAGCATCATTAAAGTAAAGAAAAGTTCCAGTTTCAGGGACTTGTGAGGTATTAAGTTGACCACTTACAGCAGATAAAGCTCTAGCATCATTAAAGTAAAGAAAAGTACCAGTTTCAGGGATTTGTGAGGTATTAAGTTGTCCACTTACAGCAGATAAAGCTCTAGCATCATTAAAGTAAAGAAAAGTTCCAGTTTCAGCAACATTAGAAGTATTAATATGACCACTTACAGCAGATAAAGCTCTTTGATTTGTAAAATAAAGATTAGTTATACCAAACTCTACTATATCATTGGTTGTAACAACTGCTTTAACAGCACTAACAGCTCTCAAATCATTATAATATAAATTGATATATCCCTCATGTAAATCATCAGTTGATTTATTTGATAATTTAGTAGCAAAATGAGCATCAGTAAAATAAAGATTTGTTAAACCTCCTTCATGAATATCATTTGTAGTTAAAAGATGTGTAACCGCACTTATGGCTCTATTATCGGTAAAATAAAGATAAGAATCACCTTCAGTAATATAATCAGTTGTAATGAGAGAAATTTTATTTAGAAAATTATCATCTGTAAAATAAAGATTAGTTTCCCCTTCGGCAATATCTTCTGTTGTGATTAATGAAAGTTTTAAAAAAAAGTTATCATCAGTAAAATAAAGATTAGTTTCCCCTTCTGCAATATCTTCTGTTGTGATTAATGAAAGTTTTGAAAAAAAGTTATCATCAGTAAAATAAAGATTAGTTTCTCCTTCTGCAATATCTTCTGTTGTGATTAATGAAAGTTTTGAAAAAAAGTTATCATCAGTAAAATAAAGATTAGTTTCTCCTTCTGGTAAATCTTCGGTTGACATGAGATTTTTAACTGCACTAACAGTTCTATCATCAGTAAAATAAAGATTAGTTTCACCTTCAGTAATATAATCAGTAGTAATTAAAGAAATTTTATCTATAAAATTATCATTAGTTAAATAAAGATTAGTTGGTCCCTCGGTTATGTCTTCAGTTGTCATGAGATTTTTAACTGCAGTTACAACTCTATCATCAGTAAAATAAATATTAGATTCACCTTCTGCAATATAATCAGTTGTAATTAACGAAATTTTATCTATAAAATTACTATCTGTAAAATAAAGATTAGTTGTTCCCTCGGTTATGTCTTCAGTTGTAATATACAAAAGTTTTGTAAAAAAATTATAATCAGTAAAATAAAGGTTGGTTTCCCCAATTTCAATAACATCATCTGTTGTAATATGTCCTTTAACAGCATTAATTGCTCTTTGATTAGTAAAATATAAATTAGTTACTGCACTTTCATTAACATCAATTGTTGAAATATTACCTTTAACTGCAGTAATTGCACGCGCATTTGTAAAATATAAATTTGTAGAACCTTCGACTAAGTCATTAGTATTTCTTATATAACTGTCTGGTAAAGCACCATTTATTCTAACAATGCTATCACCATTCCCTATATCTATAGTTGATAATGTGTCAGTCCCAATATTAATATGTTTATTTTCTCCAACACTGATTTCAATATTACCTAATGTTTTAATATTAAATTGTCCATCTTTAGTATGATTTATTTCACTATTTGTATCAGTAAATTTTAGTCCTGAATCATCTGATATATCAAGATATTTAATAGTTTTACCTCTAAATTTATATGACATCTTACAGTTTTATTTGTTTTATCTTATATACTTTTTAGAAAAAAGTATTATCAAAAAACACTTTTTATAAAAAGTATTATCAAAAATAAAAAAAGTAAAAAAAAGATATAATAGGGTAAATTTGAAAGTCAATTATGAAATTTCTACCCATGAAAGTGAACCATTTACTGTTACTGCATTATTAGTTAAATTTACAGCTACGAATGTTAAAACTCTTGATGTTCCATTGATGCTACTATTTATTAGTGGGCTAGCCAAATATTTAGTAAAAGGAAATGAAGCGCCTGCTGAATAATCTGCGTATCCACAATCAAGTAAAACACCATTTGTGGTGGTATTTAATGTTCCAGTTATATCATATTCTGTAGATGAGTTATTATTATCTATATTATTCCATACTGGTGTCGTTAAATGTGTTGCATCTGGAAATAAGTATAAATCCCATTGAACAGAACGTGCAGATTGATTAAGAATTGTTAAACTTTTTAATAAAATAGATTTTCGAACATGTGGTTCTTCAGCTCTTAATTTAATTGAAATAATAGGTTTTGCTACATATTGATTACCATTAGTCCATGAAACACCTGTGGTTCTTCCGATTGAAAATGACAATCCTGATGGGTCATATCCTCCTTCAGAAATAATTGAAGCACATATCATTTTCATTTCTGGACCCGTTAATCCTGTTGTGCTAGAAGAAGAAAGTTCAAATCTAATTGGCAATTTTGCTGTTTTAATATATGGGACAGTAATCCCGGCACTACCACCAATTCCGGAATGGTCAAATGAATGACCTAAATAAAATTGACCATTTATAAAAAATCCAAATCTGACTCTACCAACACCTAACCATTCCATATCAATCGCAAATAATCTAGCATTTGCAAAATCAGTAGTAGTTAATGTAAATCCAGATGGTCCTAATCCATCAAATTTATCATAATTCCAACTAGAACGAATAACTCTTTCAGTATCAACATCATTTAAACGAATAACGGCATATAAATCTGTTCCATTTAATTCAAAGAAAACTCCATTTCCATTTCCTGCAACTACTGTTTTTTCTACTGAACTATCAAAACACCCAATTCTAGATATAACATTTGGAAGACCTCCATGTGTTTCTATTACGCTAGAAAATATCATTAATTTTGATTTACCTGGTTGATATGGAACATATTCGTATGATTGACGTATAACTTTTCCGGTTGAACCTGCAGCAATAGCCATTTGAACATATGAATTATTGATAATGGCATTTGATGTTGTGCCACTTCCTGATATAATTTCATCAATAAGAAATGGATTTTTACCAATTGAATGATTTATTTCAAATAATGTAACTGGATTACATACTCTTAAACGGTCAAAAGCATCTTGATTTCCTTGTGTATTAGTTAAAACTAATTTACCTGTTGTTAAAGAACCTGACATTTATTTATGTTAGATTTATGGTTTATTTTTATATTATTCTATTTTACATTTGTTATAGATTTTATTTGTTAGATTTTATATTTATCATTCGAAAAATTAGAGAACTTCTATCCATGTAAATGAACCATTAACATTAACAGTTCCACCGATTTGGATACCAGATAAACATAACATTTTAGATTTACCGATGATTGAACTGTTAACTCTTGGACTATCAATATATTTTTCAAAATCAAATGTTACACTAGCTTGAAAATCTGTGTATCCACTGTCTAATAAAATTCCATTTGTTGTTGATAAAGTAGTTGCTGAAACGTTATATTGACTACATGAATGAGTAGAATTCACATTGAACCACCCTGAATTATTTCCATCACCTCCAGAACCTCCTGTTAATGATGATGAATCAGGAAAAATATGTAAATCCCATTGAATATAATTTGAAGCAGATGCATTTAATACAGATAATGATTTTAATAGAAGTGTTTTACGGTTGTATGGTTCTGTTTCTTTCAATCTAATTGCAATAATTGGTGTCGGACTAGTTCCTATTGCTTTCGCAATAGTAGAACCAATTGCGAATGACATTCCTGATGCTTCATATCCTCCTTCTGATAATATACTAGAACATAACATTCTCATTTCCGGACCTGTTAATCCTCCTGTTGCGTCACATGATATTTCATGACGTAAAGGTAATTTTGCTGTTTTAATATAAGGTCCTGTTAGACCATCATTAGTGGGTAATCCTGTTATTCCAAATCCAGAATGATTAAAACAATGTCCAACCCAAAATTGTCCATTGATAAAAAATCCAAATCTAACTCTACCAATACCAACCCATTCCAAATCAATTGCAAATATCATACATTTTGAATAATCTGTAAGGGTTAATCCAGAAGGACCATAACCATCAAAATGGTCAAAATTCCAATTAGATTGCTTAACTTTTTCATTTGTGTCATTATCATTCAGACGAACAACAGCGTATAAATCAGAACCATTTAATTCAAAAAAAACACCATTACCTGTTCCAGCTGTGTATGTTTTCTCAATTGTGCTGTCAAAACAACCAATTCTAGATATTGTATTTGGTAACCCTCCATGAGTTTCTAAAATTCCAGATATAACAATTAATTTTGATTTACCAGGTTGATATGCAATATATTCATAAGTTTGTCTAATACATTTACCAGTAGTTCCTTGTGCGATTGACATTTCAATATATGAATTATTTAAATATTCTTTTGTTGTGGCTCCACCAATAAGATACTCGTCAATAATCGACGGCATTTTTCCTTTTGTTTGATTTATTTCAAATAAAGTAACTGGTTCTGATACTCTTAATCGGTCAAAAGCATCCTGATTTGCAGTGTTTTGAGTTAATATAAGTTTTCCTGTTGTTATAGTTCCAGACATTTAATATTAGTATTTATAGTTTATTTTTGTATATGTTTTTATTATATTTCTATTATATTTTTATTATCAAAGTATTTCATAAAAATTATAAAAAATACAAAAATATAAAAATTAAAAAATAAAAAATAATAAAATTGAACTAATATAATGATGATTTAAATTTTACTAAAATATATAGCTTTTGGTTGAGATATAAGATGGCTAAAAAGTCAGTATCTTTTAATAAACATCATGAAATCCTTTTATATGATGATAAACAAATTATTGAATCAGAAAATGAGAATGATACTGATTATGAAGATGAAGACCCTAAAGAAACATTAACTAAATTAATAAAAAATCGTTCTTGGGGTATTGAAGAATTTGGTGATGATTATGAATCAAATATTGAATTAAAACGTTTAGTTGAAACAACTTTTGAAAGTTTACGTCAAAAAGCAAATAATACTAACTTACTAATTCCTAATTTCGAAAGTAAACAAATTGCTCGTAAAGACCCCTTTATCAATCAGGAATTAAATGATATTCCTAAAATTCTTGGTAAAGATAATGATAATCATATGCAACCTTGTGAAAAATGTTCTGAACCCAAACAAATTTCATATAATCCTTGTCAAGTATGTTCGAGAGAGACTGTTGATGTTCGTTGTTTAAATTGTTATCCTAAAATACTAGATTTATGTTCTCCTAAATGTCGTGAAATTTATGAAGGTGATATGTCAGTTATTGAAATAACTAATGAACATGATGAAACTTTTATAATCATTGAAGATGATGGAAATAATATGGTTCTTAGAGTTGTTAATCATAAAATATTTTATGAAGAATTAAATGAAAAAGATTCAAAAATGATTAATAAACTGTGTCAAAATTGTAATGAAGAAGAAAATGAAAATAAAAAATACGATGAGGATAATCTAGAACTAGAACATGAACAAAATGAAACTATGAATTCTAGTTCTAATAATATTGAAATTAATTTTGAAAATGATATTGAGGTAGATACTAGACCTAGAATTGGTGTTGTTCCTTTAAAGTGTCATCATTGTAATTTAAATTATAGCTATTTGGTTGTATGTGGTAAATGTTATCAAAATTCAGGAATGAAATATATTTGTGATGATTGTGATAGCTAATCATAACAATTAAATAATAAATAATTAAAAATAAAAATTCGACATAAATTTAATCTAAAATTATAATTTTATAACTTTTATTTATATAGTAAGTATATAAAATAATGATAACATTAAAAGATATTGAAGGTTCTAAATATTCACATATTTATAATAAAAATTTACCAGATAAGACATCCGAATTTTTTTGGTATTGTTTTAAAGAAAGTATTATTAATGCTATTAATGACATTAAATCAAAAAATACAACAAAAACATTTGGCTATATAACTAGTTTTGCAAATAATATTTTTGATATAGATAAAAAAAATAGGGAAAAAGAGTTTAATTTAAATGATAAATTATATTTTGAAAGTTTTACATCAAAAATCAGAATTTTTAGATAAATTACAAAAAGAAGAAAAATATGAAGATATTAATCTAGAAATAGAAACATTTATAAAATGGATTTCTAGGATGTTATTTTTACCACATACTAATTATTATCATTTTAATATTTTTATTACAAATTTAAAAAGATGGTATAAATGGATTATCATGCCCATATCAAATGAAGAAATGAACTCAGATAAAAATAAAAGTAAACATCATAATCATCCTGGTAAAAATAATTATGAATGGTTAGTTGATAAAATCCCAAATATAATAGGTGATGATTATTTTTTACCCTTGTTTAATATTCGTAAATATATTTGTGAAAAAAATGACGATTTTGGAGAATATCAATTTATTGTTGATAAAATATTATCATTCATTTCTAGTTATAAGATTAATGAAAATATTTATGAAAATATTTATGAAAATATTAATGAAAATATTAATGAAAATATTAATGAAAATAATAAAAATATAATAATTAATATTTTAGAATGGGTATTTGAAAACAAATTCTTTAAATTTTTTATTTTATCTGAGCTAGTTAATTATTATCCTATAGTTCCAAAATTAAAAGAATATGGGTTTCTAGATTCATCAATACCAGATAATTATTCAATTGAGAAAATTTTTAAGAAATTTTTTATTAAATAATAAATAATACAGTAATTCATATAAATAATTAATAATTAAGTAATTTATAAAAGAAATTATTATATCTAGAATGTCAGAAATTACAAAAGATAATGAATTAATAAATACTTATTTCGATAGAATTTTTGTAATAAATCTTAAAAAAAGAAATGACCGAAAAGAAGCCATGATAAATAAATTAAAAAAAACAAACATAACTAATTATGAGTTTGTTGATGCAATTGATGGATATGAACAACCATATTTTCAATTATATCAAAAAAGAAGCAAATATAGTGGTTTTTATGAAGGTGCAGGTGCTTTTGGGGTTCTTTATTCTGTATTAAAAATATTAATTTGCTCTAGAATGAATAAATATAAAAAAATATTAATTCTAGAAGATGATGTAATATTTCATAAGAATTTTATAAAAATATTTAATGAAAAAATAAAAAATATACCTTCATGGAAATTATTATATTTTGGGACAAGTATGGAGAAATGGAGAATAAATGAAAGAACATTGATTTATCATCAAAAGGGTTATTTAATTTCTAAAGGGCAAATACAAGGTGCTTTTAGTATTGGTATAGATTGTTCTATTTTTGATGAATTAATTAATTCTATACAAACCACAAATAAGCCCTGGGATATCGGTCCATTGAAAGAAATAAATTTAAAATATAACTTTCAGGTTTTTGTTTTTTTTCCTTATTTAACTGTTTGTGAAACGAAAGATTCTAATATTAGAGAAAGTATTACTATAAATAATTTTGCTTCTCAATGTGGATGGAATCTTAATGATTTTCAATAAGTAAAAATCTTATTTCTATATGTATTATTTTCTATAAAATCAATAACTTGTTTTAAGTTATACATTTTATGTTGTGGTGGTTTATGAGTTTCGTAAAATTTTTTATTTCTTTCAACTTCTGTATAATCAGACCCACCTTCTAGTTTAAATAAATATGGATTATATTTATTTTCTGGTGACAAAGAAGCTGAAAGAGTTATAAAATATCCCATACCATCATACATTTCAGCAATAGAAATAATGTTTGTATCTTTATAAAAATAAGGATTTTTTGTTAAATGCCAACCTTCTGAATTTTTAAAAGATGGAAATATTATTTTTTCATATTCAATATCAAAATTTTGATTATCATCTAATGTTTTCATATTTTTGTTTAAAATATTAACAATTCTAGTTTCATTTTCATGAAAATGAAGTTTACGACTAATAGAATAAAGAGATTTTTTTGATTGTTTAATAAATTGACTAACCAAAAACATGATATAATGGTCGGTAGAAGTTGTAAAAAAGTGTAAAACCGAAGACGTTAATGATGTTTTAAAACAATAATTGAATGTTTCTATAAGAAGATTTAATTTACGATTAGATGGCATTAAAGAAGAATTAATAGTGTTTCTGACCATTTTATTAAGTTTTACTTTGTTAACAAAATCATTCCAACTATTGATATAAAATGATGCAAATATAGTTTGTGACTTAATTAAATTAATGAGTTGTTGTGAATCATATCTAGTGAGATTATCAGAAAACTTTTTAATATTTTCTTGTTCATTAATTATTTTTTCAACAAAAGAATCATAACTTTCCATACTAGAATCTTTTATTTGTTGAATAATTTGTATATATTCAAAATTATGATTTGACATTTTTTTATAATATGATTGAAACTATTTTTTATATATATAATAATCAATTTTATATTATATAATTTTATATAAATTTGAAATAAAAAGTAAATGAAATAAAAAGTAAAAATACATGAAAAATTAAATACATGAAAAATTAAATACATGAAAAATTATTTATTTACGCTTTGAGACTTTTGTTTTTTTGGTTTTTTTGGTTTTTTTGGATTTTTTGCGAGCTCCACCTGTTTGTGTGCATGTAGAGTTGGGGTAAGGACCAACATTAGGACCTACCATTCCATCAAGACTAGGAACACCTTGTGATACTGGCATAAATTTACCATAAGCACTTACACCAAGATTTTCAGGTGCATTAGAATATCTACCACTAACACCACCAAAATATTCAAGAGGAAGACCGCCTCCGACTTTCTTCTTCATCATTTTGCGCATTTTCTTTGACTTTTTAGATTTCATTGCCATACGCTTTTTTGTCATTGATTTTTTAAATGAACGAACCATTTTTAATTGATTTGATTTTATATTAAATTAAGAAAAATATATTTCTGAAATCAATTTAAATTTTAGATGGATTATGTATAATAATGAAAAATAATTTACAATGTTTAAATTAAAAGTAACGCCATTAATTGCTTTATTATCTTTATTATTTGCAGTATCTTTATCAAAAGTATCAATATCAGATGTTAGCAACACTTTATCGTATTTATCCCCTAATCCCTATTTACTTTTTACATCAATACAATCCGAAATTAAAACACCTCTTAGATTACAAGTTGAAGGAACTATTCCGAAAGACTTAGATGGGGTTTTATTTCGTAACGGATTTGGTAAATTTGAAGGTAAAAATTTTAAATTTAATCATTTATTTGACTCATTAGCTCTTCTAATGAAATTTAATTTTACTAATCAAGAAGTATTTTTAACTACTAAACTAGCAGACAGTCATTATTATAATATTTCAAAACATCACATTCCACCATATAGAACTCTAGGTGGAACAAATCCATGCATGAATCCTTTAATGGAAATAGAGACTATGTTACATCTAAACCATGATAATCTAAATGCCAATATTATGAGAATTGGTAATAAATTAATTACATTAAGTGATGTATCTGGTGGTAATATTATTGATGAAACAACATTAAATATCATTGGTAAATCAGAATTAAATAAACCATTTGTCGATATGATTACCTCAACTCATCCTATAGGATTAAAAGATAGTCCATATTTATATAATTATGAAAGCGATATTTTAAATAATACTTATAAATTTTATCGTATTAATCAAGATAATCCAAGACTTAAAAAGGAATATTTCCTAGAAATCCCAACTAAACGAATCTCATACGTTCATTCTTTTAGTTTAACCCCTAATTATTTAATTTTTATTGAATATCCTTTTTATTGGAATGTAACTGAAATTCTTTTATCAACTAATATTCTTCCAAGTATGAAATGGGAACCAAATTCTTATTCAAAAATAATGGTCATAAATTTAAAAACCAAAGAATTGGAAAAAATATTTGAAACAGCTCCTTTTTTTTCATTTCATCATGTAAATGCATATGAAGAAGATGATGGAAATATTATTGTTGATTTAATAGCTTATAATGATAGTTCATGTATCAATTTATTTTATATGAAAAATTTAGAAAAAAATGCAACTTTTCCTGTTGGATATCTAAGTCGTTTTTATCTTGATATGTTTAGTAATAAATATTATAGATATAATGTCCTTGGAACAAATATTAATTTTGAAATGCCATCAATAAATAATGACTATCGTGGTCAATATTACAATTATTTATATGGTATGAATACTAATTCTATTATCAAAATTGATGTAAATAATAGAAAAATTCTTAAATGGGAAGAGTCTGAACAATACTCGTCGGAACCTATTTTTGTCCCAAAAAAATCAATAAGTTTAGCAATGACAGAAGATAATGGATATATTCTTTCTGTTATATTAGATGCAAATTCATATAAATCATATTTACTTATTTTAGATGCTAGAACAATGACAACTATTGCAAAAGCAAGAATTCCAATTTCTATACCATTAACTTGTCATGGATTTTATGAATAATACTTTTATACTTTTCTTTTATGCTTTTCTTTTATGCTTTTCTTTTATGCTTTTCTTTTATGCTTTTCTTTTATGCTTTTCTTTTATGCTTTTCTTTTATGCTTTTAACTTTTTTATAATTTTATAATTTTTTTTCATTAAAAAAATTGAATTTATATTAATATAAATACTAGTATATTAATTTATATTATATAAACAGGTTTATCTCAAAAATACTTTTGTATAATTAATAATGAATCTTTCATATGAGAAATTGAGTCGACAACAACTTTATATGATTCAACTAACGACTGAAATGGCAAAGAAATCGGCACTATCATTTCATGTTGGTTCAATCTTATTCAATTCTGGTATTGAAATAGTAAGTGATTGCAATCGCCATGGTGATTTAATCCAAGACCCAGCTGGAATAGTTCATAATGTTTGTGCTATCCATGCTGAAATGGCAGTGTGTATGGCATATTATAAAAAACATTTAAGGGATGGGAAATCATTGCGTGAAATAAAACGTCTTGTTCTATGTGTAATTAGAAGGAATAATAATGGTCGCATTCGGAATGCAAAACCATGTATGGAATGCACAGATTATTTAAAAAAATGGCTTCCTTGTAAAATAATATATTCAACAGATGATGGATTCTTCTTTGGTAAAATAAGAGACCTTGAATCAGAACATCTTTCGTATATACAGGTTAAAAGGAGGAGTTCTCCTAATGGTCGATTGTAAAAAACTACTCATTTTTATTTTTTTGTTTTTATTCAGATTTTTTATATTTTTGATAAAATTGATAAAAAATATATAAAAATATATAAAATATATAAAATATATAAAATTTATAAAATTATGAAAAAATACTTTTTAACTTTTGGTGGAGGAGGACAAAATTATATTGATGCTACAATACGTATAGTAAATCAAGTTAAAGAATTAAATTTATTTGATGAAGTTATACCAATAATTGATAAAAATTTACAGTTAGATTCATATTTTTGGCAACAACATGGACATTTTATATCAAATAATAAAAGAGGTTATGGATATTGGTTATGGAAACCATATATTATATTAAAATTAATGGAAAAGATGGAAGATGGTGATATATTACTTTATCTAGATTCTGGTTGTGAAGTTGATTATAGAAAAAAACACTTATTTTTACCATTATTTGAACAAGTAAAAAAAGATTATATTATAGGCACACATGGTATTAAACAAGGATGGTTAGAAAAAGAATGGAATAAAAAAGATTTATTAATTCATATGGATATGTTAAATGATACTATATTAAATAGTGCACAAAGACAAGGTGGGACAAATATGTTTTTAAAATGCGATAAAACTTTAAATCTGGTTAAAGAATGGTATGAAATTGCTTGTTCAAATAATTATCATTTAATAGATGATTCACCATCTAGACAGCCTAATTTACCATTTTTTAAAGAACATCGGCATGACCAATCAATATTTAGTTTATTAACCAAAAAATATGATTTATATAGTAAAACAACAGATTTAGAACCTATTATTAGTGTTTATCGTAATACTTCAGGTTATAGTAGAATTAGATAACAGCTTAAAAATTGATTTCTCTTTCTTTTTTTATTTTTTAAATAAATTCAATTATTAAATAAGATATTATAAATGGATAATTATTATGGTTCTAATCAAGAATTAGAAGGACATTATCATCCAAATGCTTATATCCCAGATGATTTATCACAATTTCAAAGTAATGTATATGGACATTATCAACAAGCTAGTGAAATAATTAAATTTGATGATATAAATGGAATTTATATGTCTTTCTTTCATTCAATTATGGATTCTAGATATAATAATTTAGAAACTAGTAATAAAATAATTCTTCCACAATCAGTTTTGAATAAAATTTCTCAGTATGACGGTATTGCATATCCTTTAATTTTTAAGATTGAAGGATTAGATGATTTTCTTGGTGTTGCAGAATTTGATGCAAATATAATTGATGCATATATTCCCAAAAGAATCTTCAAAAAACTTTTACGCTTTCATGATTTTGATGATGTTGATTTTCCTATACATTTAGGTCTTGAATTATATAATAAGCCAATTGCAAGAGGAACTTCTGCTACTTTCAGAGTTCATGATGCTAAATTTATTGAAATTGAAGATTATAAATCATATCTAGAATATCATCTTCAGAAAAATTATTCTATCCTTCAAGAAGGATTTACAATTGAAATACCTCCTCATCCACTTTTAAATTATACTGATGAAAAAAATCTTAAAATAGATATTATTAAAACAAGTCCAGAACAAATTATTATGATAACGGAAACAGATTTAGCAATTGAATTTCAAGAACCACTCAATTACAAAGAATATTTACAAAAAAAAGAAGAAGAAAGTCATATTCAAGAACAACTTAATAAATTTACTGAACAGACTTCTGACTCAGGCTTTGAATTTTGGGAAAAAAGGGAAAAAGAACATTTAGAAAAATATAAATGTTTGCCAGTTCCTTATGAAATAAAAAATGGTAAAATTCGTATGTATTTAAGATTCAAATAATTTGATTCTTAATTTTAGTCATATAAAATACTTTCAATTGTTGTTTTAAACATATTATCACTATGAACATTTTTCATATACCATTTATGACAATTTTGTGACATAATAGACCATTGTTCCTTACTGATACTAGCTATTTTTTCTTTAAGATCTTTTGGTTTATTTACACGAATAAAATGAACATTTTCAATTGGAGGGTTAATATATGATTCTATATCTACATGTTCTGTAATAATAGGAACAGTACCAAAAGCCATTAATTCTACTTCACGATGACATTTACGTCCAAAACCTCTTAAACACAGTCCATATCTAGCTTTTGATAATTTAATTAAATATTCTTCTCCTGTAAAGAGATGTTTACTTCCAGCTGTACAATGATATTCGGTTAATACATTTTTCCATTCTTGATTACTACGAAACATTTTTTGAATTTTATTTTCAAAATTACCAATGAATATGCTTTCACACGTTCTTTCATCATAATCTAAAATTTTATTTTTTTCTAAAAGTTCTTCAACTATTTTAGGATATCTAGGCCAATAAGTCCAAGATTTTACTTTTTTTCCATTATTAACTATTTCACTTGAATCTAAATAAATAGAACAACAACCTAATAAAATTAATGATGATTTTATATAATCTTTTTCCATCCATTCCAATGTATCTCTATCATATAACATAATGTTTGGAATTAACCAGCAATTTTTTAAATCAGTTGAATATGTCAATAATAAATCTTTATTTTTATTAGGTAATAATGTTACTAATTCTCTAAAACTATCATTATTATGATACCATTTATCTTGTAAAGGTTGTTTAGGAATAGATATTATCCATTTATTATTAACTATTCTATATAAAATATATAATTCTTTGTATTTATTAGATGCATGCAACAATTTTTTTACTAAATTATTAAATGATTTATATTCAGGATTGTTATTAAAATGAGTGTGAATAAATTTTAATTCTTTATTTTTATAGAAAATTTGTTGAGTTTTTGGATTAAAACCAAAATATGAGGCTATTTTTAAGGGTTCTTCATCAGACTGTTCTAATCTCCACCATCCCATGTTATATTCTTCATCAAATAAAAATACATCAAATTCTGGATCTTTTTCTAAATCCTCAATTGAAGCTTGATCAAAGAAACGAGAAGTTTCTGTATAATGATACCATTTATCCTTAATATTTTTATTACTTGTCCATAAAATACCACCATTAAAATACCCATATTTATCAGTTTGAACTTTTTTAATATAATGAGGTGATATTCCTAAATTTTTAGATTTATCTACAAATAATTTACCTGTAATCAGAATATCACTATCCATGAACATAGTATCTGATTGATATTCTAAAGCTTGATATATAATATCAGCTTTTTTCATTTGGAATTCATTCCATATTTTCATCGATATCATTTCCCATCTGTTATAATCACTATATTTATCAAGATTAACAATAAAATTAATGTTTAATTTAGGATAAGGTGTTAAATCCATAATTTCTTGTTTAGTTTCTGTATCACACATAACATATACAAAAGCATTTTGATGATGTAATGAAAGAGATAAAAGAAACCCTACTAATTCATTTTTACATTGTTTTGTAGCGATTGTGCAAAAAGAAGATGGAGTATCCATTTTATAAATTAAAATAAATTAAATTAAATTAAATTAAATTAAATTAAATTAAATTATAAAATGGTTTTTATATTCTATTTAACAATATTTTATATTTTTATTTTTTATAAATAGTTGTTTTAGATATTATAATAGCTAAAAATTGATTTATAGTTTATGATTATAAAAATATTACATATCGCAAATGGCTACCGACAATCTTCGTCTTCAATTTTTCATGAACATGAAATGCCTTCAGATGTTCAAGAACCCATCAGTTCGTGGCGTCGAGGCAATCATCACAGATTTGGATTCTGTCCAAGAAAACTTTGACACTTTGTATGAGAAGGTGAGCCGTGAGCACACACTTCTTAAAGAAGAAAAAATTCTCATGGATGCAGCCCATATCAATGCTCAGCGGGCTTACATTGCTAACAAGACCGACCCCTTGGTTAAGCAGGCTGCTTTCAATGCTGATGAGGCACGGGTTAACGCTTACGCGGTCTTTGACATCCGAACTCCCATACTTTTGGCTCAATTGGATGAGCTTAACAAGTTTCGGGAGGAAATCTCCAATGCATTTAGCCAGGCATACTACAGCCTGTGCTACGCCAAGACTTTGGTACTCCTCGCCAACGCAACGACTCGCGAGGAGTACATCAGCATCCTGAAGGACTCGCATCTCAAGTTTGATGTCGACGACTCATCGATGTTTGGCTTCAAGCTTGCTAAGCACAACCCTCGACAGGATGCTTCCGACTGGCACATCGCTTCATCAGCATTGTCTGCTTCATTAGCATTGTCTTGCTAAGCGACTGTCTCAAAAAAAATCAAGTATTTGCTTGAAGAATAAAACTTAAGAAATTAAGTTTTAGTATAATTTTTTGTTTTTTGTTTTTTGTTTTTTATTTTTTATTTTTTTTTTATTTTTTATAATAGTTAATTTATATGAAATTAGATTATTTTAGATAATATTATATATAAAAATTGATTATTAATTTTATACTAATTAAATATTAAATATTGCAAATGAACGTTTCACAAGAACTTTCCGAGCTTGCCGAGCAGTTTTATGCCTTGATTCAAGGCCTTCGCAACGAGACCACGCCAACTGTTGCACTTGCGAAGTCAATTCGCGAAGGCTTACACCACATCCATGAGCAATTAGTTGCCATTAAGCCGGTGGGTCTGGACCAGCAGGGACGCGCATTTCAGCAATTCTTGCAGCAGCGCGAGATGCTCCTCGTCGAGGTGTCGCGTGCAGTTACCGAGACAAAGTACAGCGAGTGCTACACCAAGACTTTGGCATTCCTCGCCAACGCGAAGACTCGCGAGGAGTACATCAGCATCCTGAAGGACTCGCACATGATTTACTACGAAGACATGGCGGCACCGTTTGGTGTCAAGCTTTTCGAGCACAACTCCGAACAGGATGCCTTCCGTTGGAGCGCACGTTTGAATGGTTTTTACACCAGCCCGCCGCCTCCTCCTTCGAAGAACATCTAAGCACTAGCTTGTAAAAAAATATAAAGCTTAAGAAATTAAGTTTTAGACTTCATTTTTTTTATTTTTTATTTTTTATTTTTTTTTATTCTATTCATTTTTAGATATTGAAATGATTTTAATCAAAGTATCAAAGCGATTATCTAGGATTGTTTTATTTATTTTGATTGTTTCTAATATGCTTAAATATTCAGGAGTTCTGAAACTATGGAACCAAATTGTTTTATGATAATCTATTTTATTTTTTAATTCAACTAAATTATCATGTAATTGATGAATAATTTCATTCATTTGAGAAATTCCTAATTCAAGTGATTTTGTTGGTAACAATTTTTTAATTTTTATATCTTCATATAAGTCTCTGATTATTGATTCTACTAGTAAAAGTTTTGAAGTAATATCCATATTATTAGTTAATTCAATCACATCTGGGTTTTTTTCATTAATTACCTCCCAAACTTTTGTAAATAATCCTTTAGAAGAATCAAATATTTGACCTCCATAATAACCTAATAATGGTTCTAGAACAATAAATGTCATTTATTTTTATTTAATATTTTATTTTTTAACTTTTATTTCTAAAAAGAATAATTTCTATCATAATAATAATAATACTAAAACAAGAATTATAATACAAACAATGGATTTAAGGTCTATTATTATAATTATTGTATTAATTGTAATATTAATATATTACATATTTTTACAATCAAAACCAAATAAGACAAAAGAAATTAATATGAAAGAATCATTTGAAAACCCTACAGCTGTTCCTACTAAAATACCTGATGAATTGGAAAAATTATTAACAGATGATGGTATTGTAATGATTCCCAATAAAAAAAATATTTATATTGAGCCACAAATTTACAGCGAAGCTTTTAAAAAAACAAAAGATTTAGCAGAACTACTTAAATTTAATTTAGTAATCGATCCATTATCAAAAGATTATGATCAAATTACACAAATAAAATATCAAAGAATTTTAGTTCCAATCCATGTCATATACACAATGGATAAAAAATATTTAGCTGTTTTTAATGATGGTAGATTATATATTAAAAATAATTTATATGATGATACATTATGGATTGGACCATTAGAAAATTCTTTATATGGTTCTCAAGAAGATGGTATAGGAATGAGAATGATAATGTTTTTTCCAGTTAATAAAAATAATGTAAGATTAATTAAATTATTAGGTATTGGTTATGATGGATTTTTATATTATAAAGACTCAGAAGATATTCAAAGTCTTTGGATAAAATCCACAGGAGAATTAAATAATAATTTAGTATATCTTTTTTGTGATTATTATCAAGATAAAACAAAATATTATCCACTTTTATATGGAATTTCATATGATGGTAAAATTGTATACAAGAATCAAAATAATAAAGACCCAATTGAAACAATATCAGAGAGTGATTTTATGAATCTTCCTTTTACAGAACCTAGTAAGCCTATTATAAATAATGCGAAAATGTTAAAAGTTTATTGGGATAGAAATGGATTTTTATTAGGTATTGGTCAAGATTTTAGAATTTATCAAAAGAAAGGCATTGATTGGAAGGTCAGACCATGGGAACTTGATAATAAGTTAAGAGGAACTTCTTATGGTGCATTGACAAAAGTAATTGATTTACTTATGGATAATGATGCTAGAATGATAGGTTTAGTGTTAGATTCTGAAAATAAACCACCAACAATTAAAATTCAAAAACAATATACGGCTTATTATTTATCAGATTTTGATTCGATTAATGTTGTTGATAAAGGAAATAAATTATTAGATGATCAAGACGTGATTAAATTTAAAACCGGATTAGATTGGAAAGTTTATTTAAGTTTTGAAGACCCCGATGAAGCTATATATAGAAATAATAATTTACATGTTCTTAAACAAAGAAGTATAATTAAAGATAAAATTAAATTAAAAAAACTTTGTAAAAATAGAAATCCTATAATGAATCTTGAATATAAAGATTTCGATTTAGAATTGGTATTAAAAGAAAATGACAAAAAAATTGGTTCTTTAAATAAAGAATTAGATGGCTTAATTAAATTTAGTCAAGATATGGTTGCTCCTAAACCAACAGGTTCGGTTTCTACACCAACTTCTATACCAACATCTGTTCCAATTGTAACATCAGAATAATAGATGAATCATGACATGTTTTTTATATTTTTGTGTTTTTTTTTTATTTAAATTATTATTATCTATTTTTATTTATTTCTAATAAAGTAAGAATAAATAAAAATGAAAGTTAATCATCAAATTTATGGTGTTTTATTATTTATTGGGTTACTTATTTTAATATTTATGTTAAATAAAAATACAAATAGTAATACATATAATAATATTCAAAAAAATCAATATATAACTGAAGGATTTGAAAATCAAATTGATAATTATGATGTATTTGATAATAGTTTTTTTGATTTATCAGTAACACCTTGGACTAATATAAATTTAGAAGAAGCTTTACAAAAATGTTATGCAACACCGTCATGTGTTGGTATTACTAGAAAAAAAAAATCAGTCAATCCTAATGAATCAGCTTCAGATGATACAGAAAATAATGAAACATATCCTATTTTAAAATTAGAAAAATGTAACACTGTATTTATGGGAAGTCCTTTAGAAAAATCAAAAGCACAATATTATAAATCATATATTAAAAAAAGTTCTGCTAATAAAAACATTTGTTTAAATGAGAATACCATTAAAAATTATTTTTCATTTACAAATAAAGCCAATTTACATTGGTGTCTTAATGATACTGATAAAAGTATCCGCTTATTAAGTGCACCTAGAATTAGACAAGCTAATATTTTATCTAAAGCACATTTCAAAATAGTTACAGGTCTTTTTTCAAATGATTCAATTTCTATTCAAGTATCTAAAACAACAAATGATACAGAATCAGAATCAACTGAACCATTATATTATGTTTATCATGATTTTCCAAAACAAGAAAAATTACTTGTTACAGAAATGATTGAAAATGATACTGCATTAAAAAAGAAGGCATCATTTAAGATGGTTCATGGATTAACAAAAGAAGGATTTTCATTAAAATTAATAGGATTACCAGATTATTATGTCAAAAACGTAAATAATGAATTAATGGTTGGCACAATTAATGCTGCAGAAAAAGAAGATGCCACATTTTACACTATATCACCAATAGAAGAACAATCTTATGATAATAAAGAATCAGAAGAAACAGAAAATGAAAATGCAACAATTGATTTATCACCACAAGAAAAATTTTTAAAAATGAAAAATAAGAACTTGTTATCTCTAGAAAAACAACAACTTATGATTGAAGAACAAAATAAAAAGATAAAAAATTATCAATTTGTTCATTTTGGTAATATTGGAAGAATAAGCAGAGAATTTGCAAATCAATCCGCTGAATTAGCTTTAAGTAAGTATTTAAAAGAAAAAGAAAGTATTGATGAAATTGCTAATAAAAATAAAAATAAATCAATCGATAATACACCATCAGTAACAAATCTTAAATAAAAATTTAATTCATTTTTTCATTTTTTCATTTTTTCATTTTTTCATTTTTTCATTTTTTTCATATTTTATTATTAATAATTCTATCTTTTTTTTATATTGATATAATATAAGAAAAAGTAATTAAAACGTATCAAAATTAAAATGAAATATCTTTTTTTTGTAACATTAATTGTAATCATTATCGCATGTTTAATAATATCTTTACCAAAAACAAGTGAAAAATTCTCATTAGGTCCTAAACCTCAACAACCAGTTATTGATAGCGTTGAACATATTTTACCTAATACTTTTAAAATATCATGGAAACGCCCAATTAGTCCAGGAGATGACCCAATTAATGGTTATTTAATTATGATTAAAAAATCAAATGATATTAATGGAAGTTATTTAAGATTATTTGGTGACAAAGACTGTATTAATTGTGTTTATGAAATTAAAAATCTTAATTTAGAATCCGAAAAATTATATCATGTTTCTGTAATAGCTATAAATAGAGCTGGAACAAGTTTACCAGCTAATAAATTTGAAATTAAAACTAAACGTAAAAGTAATGAACCTACCGGGGTTGGGGTTATAAAACCTTTGCAAAGTGGAAATCCTTTACCAACTGCTATTTTTGCAGAAGACAGAATTAAATTAGCTGAACAAACTAGACAGAAATATTTAGAAGATGAATTACATAATATGGTATCTAGAGCAGAAGGTGTTTTTGAATGGAATAAAGATAAACTTGAATATCCAAATGTATTTAACCAATCTTTAGCTGATTCAATAAAAACACCAAATGAACAAATGTTAAAAGATATTCAAGAATATAAATTATATATCAATTTTGAAGGTGGAACAGGAGGACGTGCACCTGCACCTACCTCAGGAACTCAATCTGAACCTGCACCAACATCAAATACAACTTCTTAAGCTAATGTATAAAAAATTATAATTTTAAATATTATTAAATTAAACTAAAAAACAACTGAAATATAAAATTTAAATTTATTTTTTATCTAAATTTTATTGATATATAATAAAGAGATATATATATTAATCTAGAATTATTATAATAAGAAAATATTATAAATGAAATTAAAATTAGAACATATTATAGGTTTTTTTATAGCTATTTTAATCATAGGTTGTGTATTAATACCATGGTCTGCTAAAAATACTGAACATTTTGAAGATCCTGTACTAGGTTCTGGTCCTCCTCTACCACCTGGTTTAGACCCCACAACTGGAGGAACAACTGGAGGAACAACAGGTGGAACTACAGGAGGCACAACTGGAGGAACAACCGGGGGAACAACTGGTGGAACTACTGGAGGAACAACTGGTGGAACTACTGGTGGAACTACTGGAGGAACAACTGGTGGAACTACTGGTGGAACAACTGGAGGAACTACTGGAGGAACTACTGGTGGAACAACTGGAGGAACTACAGGAGGCACAACAGGAGGAACAACCGGAGGAACTACTGGTGGAACAACTGGTGGAACAACTGGTGGAACAAGTGGAGGAACAACTGGTGGAACAACTGGTGGAACAGAAACAGAAAATGGTGATACAGAACAAACAGAACCAGAAGAAACTCCAGAACCAACTGAAGATTTAACTAGGTATAATTTTGGGGATGGTTTTGATTTTGAAAGTTTGTATGGAACAAAACTAATGAATTTATTCGACTATATTTTAAAAACACGTAATTTAACAAAAGAATATCAAAGTAAGATTATTGCTCTTCAAAAAGCATTAAACGTAACTGGAACCTTAAAATATGAAGATTATAAAAAAATGATAAAAACTATGAAGGAAGCTTTAAAAGAAGAATTGCCAAATAAAAAGATTTTAGGGTCATATTTAATTAATAGAAAAATACAAGAAGATAAAATTATAGATTTAAAAGAAAAAATAAGGGGTCTCGAAAATACAATTAATAGTGAGATAGCAACTTTACCAAAGAGTTCTACGGCTAAAGAGCCAGATGTTGATCCTAGAAGTATAAAAAATATTAAATCTATTTTATCTGGTGTGAATCTTAGTGTTATAGATTTAGGAGATGGACCTGAAATAGAAACTAGAAAAATTATGATAGCATTAAATAATGGATTTTTAACATATGATAAAGATGGTGAAACTGAAACTCGAGATATTAATAGTTTAGGCTATTATCCAACTAAAAAGAAATATTACGTTAGACATGGTGATAAAGGAAACAGTAAACAACATTTTATTGTTAAAAATAATAATAATCAACATAAGGTTATATCTCCAGTTAATGATCCAGACTTTTATGTTTGCGTTGGTTTAGATGGTATTTCAATAGAAAAATATAGTTTTGCTCAACAAAATAATTTAACTATTGAACCAAAATTTCAATGGATGGTTTCACCATATGCCATGAATGGATGTAATAGATTAATGAAAGATAAAATAACAACTAAATAATTATTGATTAAATAATAGATTAAATAATAAAAAATAATAAAATAAATATCAAATATATTATAAAAGGAAACCGAATTAATAAAATCAAATAATAGCATGAATCCATCTGTTTTACAATTATTATTTATTATAAGTCTTTTATTATTTATTATAATTTTATTAAGTAGTATTAAGATTTGTAAAGTTCCTAAAACTGATAAAAAGGAATTTGGAACGCAATTCTTTGATAAGGAATATAAAATAATTGCTGAAAATTTTGAAGCCACTGATATTAAACCTGTAATAGATATTATTCATCAAAGTGAAGAAAAACTAGTTAAACAAGCAGCTGACCAGGAAATGCAAAATATTAGACTAAGAGCTTTAGATACTAGATTAACAAATGCAGAAAATGTTGCTAAATCATTACAATTAATGTAAATTGTAAAGCATTTGATTATAAAAATTATCTAAAAAAATAAATTGTAAAATCAAATGTATATTTTTATTTTTAAATCTTTTATCTTATCATATTTTCTAATTAAATTATAAATTATTAATTATTAATAATATTAATATAAATAAAATAAGTAAAACTATAAGTCATGAATAAAGTAATAAGTAGAAAAACTATATGGTTAATAGTGTTAGCAATTGTTATTTTAATATGTTCTACATGGTCTTCATTTAAAATCGAGCAATTTGAGGTTTATGATTTTTATCCTAGTGAAATAAAAACAAATTATCGTGGAATTTTAAATAGTAAACATAGTCCATCATATGATTCATCATCGGCTGATTTAGGTTATATTCCTAGATTAATGGATAATAATAATTTAGAAAATACTAATCAGGGTTCTTTTTTATACGGAATAGATAATAAAATGAATGAGATGGAAAATAATTTATTAGGTATAATTGAACAACCTAAATATTATAATGCTGATAATATTGGGTCAATAACAAAAGAAGACCCAAAAGGTATATTAAGACCCAAAACTCAAAAAATAAAATCACGTGAACATTATGATATATGAAATTTTTTTAATTATTTTTAAATTTTTCTTATCATTAAAATAAAGTATATAATTAAAGTATATAATTAAAGTATATAATAAAAATGAGAACTGAAACAAAAATTATTATTGGCATATTCTTAATTGTTGTTATATTTTGTTTATTTTATGGTAATTCAAGTGAATTAAATGTTGATAAAGAAGGTTTTACTGATCCACCACCAGTCACAACAGGTCAAGCTCCACCACCAGTAACAGTAGGTCAACCTGCTCTACCTCCAGTTCCACCATCAGCAAGTTCTGAAACAGGAACACCACCGCCAGAAATCCCTATAGATATTGATACTTTAGATGCTACAGCAAGAAATTTAAATATTTTTTCTAATTCATTATCAAGCGCTGACAAATCTTCAATGACACCTGAACAATTAGATGAATTATATAAAAGTATGAATAATGAAATCAAGAGTTTAAATTCTACTATTTATAATTTATCTCTCCAAATCAGTCAAAACAAAAATAAGATGAATCCTGAAAATGTTCAATATGAAACACAACAGAATCTAGCTGATACTGCTGACATTAAAGCATCACAATTAGTTCAAGATTCGTATATTCAAAAATTAACAGACCGTTTAACTAAATTACAAAGTGTTTATGATTTATACATGAAAAACAAAAATCATAAGAGTTATCCTAAAATTCCAGTATATTCATCATGTATTGTTTCAGAGGCTTCTGGAACATATAGTATTGATAATGCAAATGACCAATCAAAAATGAAGAGAATGCAAGATAGTGAGAGTCCAATGTTTTCTTATGGTCAAAGAGTAGCTCCTAGTGTTCAACAATTTAATCCTTTAAAAAATATTAAAACTGCGGAAAATATGACTTTTGATGATGTAGTAAATGGGTTAGCACAAAATGAAATAAATATTAATTTTTCGGCATAATATAATATTTTGTAAATGATTTCGTAATATTTTATTTATTGATTTCTTTATTATTTTGATTTATTTTTTGTAGTTTTCTTCAAAATATTTTTTATAAAAATAAAAATATCTCATTAAATAAAAAAGAGTCACTTAATAGAAAAAAGTTCAATATAAAAAGTAATAATAAAATGTTAACAGAAAAAAAATTTTTCTTTGTAGCGGCAATAGTTTGTCTTGTATTATTTATATTATCATTATTTTTATATCATCGTGAAAGTTTTGATCCGACATGTCCCCCAGCAAGTGAATGGTGGGAAAAGGAGCCACCAAAGCAGATTTTGTCATTAATAACTGGTGTTAAGATACCTGTAATTGCTAAACATAAGGATCAGGGTGTTACTAGTTCAACTCAATCTTTTCAAATTCCTTTTGTTAAAAGTGGACAAACAGAAACTTCGGGATGTCTTTCATTTGACGATGCTGGAACATATACTACAGAAATGTGTGATAATTCTAAAACACAACAAACATGGGTTATCAAACCAGTTAGAAATCAAGATGAATTAAGAGAGCTTTTAAGACCAGCTTATAAGACTGAACAATATTCAAATATTAAAAAATTTAATATTGATACTGATCCAATTAAATTACCATTAGGTGTAGAATACGGATTTTTTCTTGTTATATCAACATCTAATCCTGCAGTTGTTTTAGCTAGTAATGGTGGTAACGTCACTGTTAAAACATTAGGTTTACATACATCAGAATTTTGGGATATTACTAGAGAACCACCACATGTTGAAATACCAATTCATGATACTAATGATTATACATTATTTTCTTCAAATTATGTTCAAGGAGGTCAAACTGCTGGTATGCAAAGAGGTCAATTAATGTCTTTAAATGCTAATCCAGGTGCGGCTTATCAAACTCCAGGTGTAGGTTCTAATGATACTACAGGACCAGCACAACAAAAGAAAGGAGGAATAAATTTTAATATTAGTTTAGGTGGAAATTCATTAGCATCTCTATTTGGAGGTGCTGGTGGTGCTGGTGGAACTGCGGCTTCTTCAAAATCATCATCTGAAGGGACAACTCAACAAGCTGAAGGATTTAATCCTAATTGTAAATCATGTCCATCACCTTTATTAGATTATATTCAAGGTCGTGAAATACCTTGTCTAGGATGTAATCCACCATCAATAATTGAATAAATCTTTTTACACCTTTATTTATTATTCTAGTTTATTATTTTCTAGTCTATTATTTCTAGTTTATTATTTTCTAGTTTATTATTTTCTAGTTTATTATTTTCTAGTTTATTTTTCATTATTCATTTTAAATTTTTAAATAGTTTAAATATCTTTTCTTTTTAACAAATTATTTTTTCTACAATTAATATTAAAGTAAATATTAATTAATTCTTAAAGTTAATATAAAAAGTTATTAGAATGAATAAAAGTGTTATAATATTAATTGTAGTTTTAATTTTGTGTATTGTCTGCATGATTCTAGGTAAAAGTTTAATTAAAATTAATGAAGGATTTACATCAGGTTCTAAATTAGAAAGTTTAGAAAATTTTAATGACGAAGACATTACCGAAATCAAAGATAGTATTAATCAGATTAGAAGCTCTTTAACTTCAGAATTCCCTGATATGTCAAAGTATGTAACAAAAAATCAATTGACACCACCAGAAACTTGTAAAGTTGTTAATGCTGTAGATAAGGATAATTATATTTCAAAAGCTCAAGCTGAAAAATTAGGTTCATGTAAGGTAGCTAATGCAGTTGATGCTGACAATTATATTCTTAAAACTCTAGCTAATAAAGCAAATTCTTGTCCTCCACCAATTGATACTTCAAAGATGGTTCTCAAATCAACTTTACCAGCTGCTCAAAAACCACCAGCATGTATTTGCCCTAAAGTTAGTGTATCAGCTGGTTTATGTAAGAAATGTCCTGAATGTCCTGCATGCCCTCCTCCACCAAGACCTGAACCATGTAAATGTCCTGAAGTTCAACCTTGTCCACCACCTCCTAAATGTCCTGAATGTCCACCACAAAAACAATGCGAAAAGAAAGTTTGCCCACCTTGTCCAGTTCCAAAGGAGAAAAAATGTAAACCAAAAGAAATTATTAAAATCCTTAAGAAAACTGTATATGTTGATAGTAATGGTAAAGAAATAAGAAGTATTGATGAAACATTAACTACACCTGTTCCAACAGATTCTTCAAATTCTTCATATTCATCTTATTATGATGCTGATGATGATGATAAAAAATTTTCAGATGACTTAGGTTCTGACGAAATAAGAAATACATCATCAGGGTCTGGTTTAGCCACACCATCCCCATTTCCATCTTCTAGTGTAGACATGGATAATGGTAAATACTCAGACTTTCCATCACCAACAGATAAACCATATCCAGAAAGTTACAAATGTCAATCAACCGCATTTAATAATGAATTCAGAAAATTTGGTGTATTCGGTGATAATAGAATGATGTATGACCAATATTTAGCATTATAAAAATATTATAAAAATATTATAAAAATTATAAGTATTATTTAATAATTTTATAACTAATTTGATAAAATATAAAGTCATATAACTATTTTTAGATTAAGTATTTTCTATTTTTTTATAAATTATTGAAGAAATGGAACTCTCAATAAAATCGGAACATTTTACATCCAAATTTTTATATATTAATACCAATAATACTAATAAAACTTTTTTTCCTATAACATATAGAACACCTACTTTAACACTTAATAATTTATTATTTGAAACACCATGGATGGATGCTCCATTTGGTGTTTGTCAATATAATAATGAAAAAGATAAAGCAGAGGGTAAATATTATGTAGATCTTTCATTTAATGGATATTTATATGATACAGAATTAAGAAATTTTTATAAAGTAATTGATGGTATTGATAATTTTGTAATTAATTTTATTAGTAATTATTATGAATATTATGATAAATCTTATGAAAAAAAAAATAAACAAAAAAAAAATAAAGGGATTAATATTATAAATGATTTAGATAAAATTAATTATTATAATCAATCTAATTCTATATATTCGTTAACAGATGATATTTCATCAGAACAATCTAATGAAAGTAGTTTAGATGATGAGCAAAATAAAAATTTATTACTTTTAGGTGATAATATTGAAACTGATGAATTTAATTTTAATTATAATTATAATCGTCAGATACGATTTAACAAATCAAATAATAAATTTCCTCCGACTTTAAAATTAAAAATATTCGAAAATTATACAAATGTGGTTGATATTTATGGTAATAAAATTAAAAACATTTCAGAATATATTAAACCAAATGCAAAATCACAAGCTCTAATTAGATGTAATGGTTTATGGATGTATGATAATAAATGGGGATTATCATGGAAAGTTTGTAAACTTATTATCAAAAATAATGATGATATGATATCAATTCCTAATAAATCTTAAACGTAAAAATAATTAGAATCTTTATTTTTATTTTATTTAAATTTTAAGAATGTTAATTTTTATTTTTTTTTATAACAATCTATATATAAATAAATTGACATTATGTCTAAAATATTTAGAGAAAAATTAGAAGATGATAATGAACTTGCTGTTTTAATTAATGATGAATTTTTAAGACAAAGTCGTAGTATTGAATTAATTGCTAGTGAAAATTTTACTAGTCCTGGAGTTATAGAATGTCTAGGAAGTATTTTAACTAATAAATATTCAGAAGGATATCCTGGTAAAAGATATTATGGTGGTAATCAATATATTGATAAAATAGAAAAATTATGTCAAGAAAGAGCACTTAAGGCTTTTCATCTCACATCAGAAGAATGGGAAGTTAATGTTCAACCTTATTCAGGTAGTCCAGCTAATCTAGCTGTTTATACTGGAGTAATAAATCCTGGAGAAAGAATTATGGGTCTAGGATTAACTTCTGGTGGTCATTTAACTCATGGATTTTATACATCTAAAAAGAAAATTAGTGCTTCATCTATTTTCTTTCAATCATTACCATATCATGTTAATAAAGAAGGCTTGATTGATTATGATGAATTAGAAAAATCAGCTTTGAATTTTCTACCTAGGATTCTCATATGTGGAGGTAGTAGTTATCCACGTGATTATGATTATAAAAAATTTAGAGAAATTGCAGATATGGTTGGTGCTTATTTAATGGTAGATATGGCTCATTTTAGTGGTTTTGTAGCCACTAAATTATTGAATAATCCTTTTGAATATGCTGATATTGTAACAACAACAACACATAAAACTCTAAGAGGACCTAGATCAGGATTGATTTTTATTAATAAGAAAAAAGAAAATGGAAATCTAGTTACTAAAATTAATGAAGCTGTATTTCCAGGACTTCAAGGAGGTCCTCATAATCATCAAATAGCTGCAGTTGCTTTTCAATTAGAAAAAGTAACTTCGGTTTCATTTTTAAACTATATGACAAATGTAAAAAAAAATGCTAAAATTCTTGCTTCAACATTAATTGAATTTGGTTTTACAATTGTTACAGAAGGAACTGACAATCATATTGTTCTAGTTGATTTAAAATCTAAGGACTTGACTGGAAGTAAAATGGAATTATTATGCGAAGAAGTAGATATATCTTTAAATAAAAATTGTATTTATGGTGATAAAAATGCTATGTCACCAACCGGAATTAGATTAGGAACTGCAGCTATGACTACAAGAGGATTAAATGAAAATGATTTTAAAATTGTAGCTGCATTTATAAAAGATATTGCTGATATTGCTATTCAAATTCAAAATAAATATGGTAAATTAATGACTGAATTTAAAAAAGGTCTACTTGATGAAGAAATAAAAAATAAATTGGAAATTATTAAACAAACAGTTAATGTTTTTGCATCTGATTTTGAATTTTATGAATAATTTTATTTAGGTGATGCTGGATTATTTAATCTTTTTTGAAATTCTTCTACTGTTTGACTTCTATAATAATATGGATCAATCTCAATATTAACAGATGAATTTTCAGATTCTGAATTATCAGTTTTTTCTAAATTCTTATTTTTTGTCAAAGAATTATTAAAATTAAATAATTCTAGGAATTCATAGACTGCTCCTTCCCCACCATTAAAGTCACATGTATATTTCGCATTTTCTTTAATTTTATAATGAGCATTTTTAGGACATCCACTTAAGCCAACTTCATTTATTAATTTTAAATCATTTATATTACATCCAAAATAAGCTACTTGACTTAATAAAATAAATTGTGTTTTTATATATTTTTTAATCCAATCAGCTTTATCAACAATATTACTCACTAAACCGGTGACATTCCATTCTTTAGCTTTTTTTTTTAAAAATTTAAGTTCATGAGATGATATTATAATAATCTTATAACCTTTTGCAATGGTATTTGCTATTGCAATAGAATCATGTAGAAAATAACTTCTTATCTTATGTCCATTATGGTCTAATAATATAGTTCCATTGCCAATACATCCATCATAATCAATAATAATTAATTTAATATTCTTATTATGGTCAGACATTTAGATTTTATATCTTTTATTATTTATTTCGATATTACTTTTTGTAAAAAACTTAAATCAAACTAGATAACAAAATTAAATAATATGTGTATTAGGTTTAGGTGATAGTAATGAAGTAATTGATTGAAATATAATTAATAAATTTAAAATTACTTTAGGTAAACTAAATCCACTTCTTAAACTTAAAGAAAAACTATAGATATAATAACCTAAGAAAGCTATTTCAATCCATGTAATTATATTATTGATATTGAATTCAAATCCCCAAAAATTAGTATTATTATTTAATTGTTCATGTTGTAAATTATTGTTTGGTGTTATTTGTCCAGATGTTCTTAATGTAGAATTTAAATTATTATTTAATTCTGATAATACTTTTGGTAATAATTCCTTTTCTAGCTTTTCTTTTTTATGTCTATTTTCTATTTCTTTTATTTTTTCATTTCCGTATATAGATGCAACTAGAACATCAAAAATATTATTTGTTCCATCCGGTAAATGAATTTTTAATCTACACATTGGACATTCATTTTGAGAAATTAAACATGACGCACAAAATGTATGTTGACAGAATAAAGTTTTGGGGTCATTAAAAAAATCTTTACATACATCACATTTTAAATGTTCTTCAATATCATCAATAGATATATCATTTTTTACTTCTTCAGTTTCTTTCTTTACTTCTTCAGTTTCTTTCTTTACTTCTTCAATTTCTTTCTTTACTTCTTCAATTTCTTTCTTTACTTCTTCATTACAAGATGGTATATTTTCTAAAAGATGTATATCTGTCATTTTTATAGATTTAGTTAATTTATTAATTTTATTATTTTTATTATTATTACTAGGATTTAGTAAAAGAATAATAATAAATTTACGCAAAGATAAAAAGGAAATAAAATAAAATCTATATTTAATGAAAAAATTAGAATATCTGTTCAAATACTATATTGTTTAGTTCAATTTGTGGTTGAACTGGAATTGTCATTTTTTTATTAATAATATCACGCCAATTATTCTTAATTATATCTTCTTTTATTTGTTCCTCTTCAGATAATCTAGGTGATGTTCTAGATACTTCTTCATCTCTAATTTTTATTTCATTCGGAAATAATTTTGTTATTAAATCCCATAATTTAATATTTTGTATTGGTGGATAAAAGGAACTCTTAAGACATTTAGGGCAATCTGTTTTTTTTGTTTTAAATTTATATATTTTTAAACAATTTTTACAAAAAGTATCTTGACATTGTAATGTTATTGGATAATGAAATAATTTTTTACAAAAAGAACATGTTAATATGTTTTTTATTTGACTTTTATTAAGTTTGGGTTGTGATTGATTATTCATTTTATATAACTTAGTTTTGTTTACTAAACAAGATTAAAAATATTTATTTTTATCGTAAAAATAAAAAGTTATAATAAATGTAAAATTATAAACATGTATCTAGAATTGTTATTTTATAAAAATGATGTTCTAGATATAATGTAGTCTATTTTAATTCAATAAAACCTTTAATTTTTTTATCTCATCTTCTAATTCTGATATTTTTTCTTTAATCATGTCTTTTTTGATAGTTTCTTTGTTTTCATAGATATAATTTTTGGTTTCTTTAACAATTTCAATCCAATTATCTGGAATATCAAATAAATGAAATGTAGTGCGATTATCATAATAATCAATTACGAATTCATTTTCATCAAAATCTATCATATAAACATATTCATTTCCTTCTTCTGTTTTTGATGTGTAATACATACAAGTGTCATAATTGTAAATAGCAGTATACATTGAATAAAATTGCATATCACCGTCAGTCATTTCATTAGTTAGAGGAATTCTTAATAATTGTGCTTTATAGTTTTCGATGTATTTTTTTTTTATCATATATTTTATATCATCAACAACTTGTTTTCCTAAATGTTCACAATATGAATCACTATGATTGTTAAAAACATAATAAATTCCTTTATATCTAAAAGTTACATAACCATGTGTTACCATTTTATCATATTATTATTTAATTATAATAAAACATATTCAATTTTACTTTTATAATTTTTTGATATTTAATTTCATATAGTTTTTAAATTTATAAAATTTATATATTTTTTCTTATCAGAAAATAAAAGATAGTAAAATAAATTAAAAGATATCAAGAACAAAAAATGTCCAAAGCCTGTGTAAAGGATGTTTATTCTAATTTAAATTTTCAAGCTCAAAGAGAAGACAATATGAAAAAAATAGAAGCAGTTTACAATGATTTATTATCTCAATATTCTACTTATTATTCAGAATATTTAAAAGCTCAAAGAGATGCAATTGGTAATCCCAATGATGCTACTTTACAAAATCAAAGGGATAAATTAGTTACACAAAAAAGACCTTTAATTAAGCAATTGAATCAACAAATTATTGATATAGAAAATGAAATTTTAAAAAATAATAGAGATATTCGTAAAAGTATCGAAGAACAAAAATCAGCAATTCAAATAGATTTAAAAGAAAAAGCAACTATTGAAGCTAAAATCAGAGCAATTGAAAAAAATCTTCAACAAGTGGAAGATAATGCTAATGCGGGGGTGCAAGGTGTAATGGATACTGAGAAAAAAACTCAGCAAAAATCAGTTTGGTATTATGTTTTTATAGCAGCTAATGTAATATTATTTGGGTTATTTCTTTATTTAGTTTTTACTATTGATACAGAATCATCTGAAACTTCAACTAATACAAATGCTACTAATAATTATGGAACAAATAAATCAGGAAATAATACAGGAAATAACACCGGAAATAAATCAGGAAACAATACAGGAAATAAATTAGCAAACACTAATGGTAACAATGCCAAAGTAAATAATGGTAATGCTATTAAAAATAATAATTTAAATAATAATACATCTAAAGCAACTAATTCTAATAATCTAAAAGTAAATAATAGAATGTCCTAATTACAATGAAATTAAAATGAAATAAAATGAAAAGAAACAATTATAGAGAAATAAATTTTCTTATTTATTATAAAAGGAAAATAAATATGTCTACACCAAGCACAACACCTACTCCAGGTGTTTCATCTGAATTAGATGATGAATTAAAACTTCAATATCAAGGTTTAACAGACGATTTAAAAAAGTATTTTGATTCTAGAATGAATAGTTTTATAACTAAAGAAAAGAGCAGTTATTCCAATTCTGCCAATTATTACAAAGACAGAGGTAATTTTTTAATTAACGAAAAGATTGAAGATTTAGACATTCATCGTAGTAATATTTGGAATTATTTAACCACGGAATTTGAACAAAATACAAAAGATAAATATTTAAATGCTTTAGCCCTTAGTCAAAATAAAAGAGATGTTCTTCGTCAAGAAAAAAATTTTAAAGAATTAGAGAAAAAATATGATGAAAATAGCACAAAGTCAAATATTGGTAAACGTCAACGTGAAATGGTTCAATATGAATATAATAGACGCAATGATTTATTATTTATCATGCAAGTAATATTTTTTACTTTTACTGTTTGTGTAATCATTACAACTTTAATTAATTTAAATATTATACCTTATATGGCTATATATGTTGTATTAGTAATTTTTATTTTACTAATTATATACATTTTATATTATATTTATTTTAATCAACCAGGTAGAAGTAAGAGATATTGGGATAAGATTGATTTTCAAATTCCATCACCAACACAATCATCTTCTAAATCTGGATCTAAACCAAAGGGGGATTTAGATAAATTAAATAAAAAATTAGATAAAGAATTTGGTAAATTTTTAGATGCATCATGTAAAAAACCTAGAGCAACTAAATCACCTACAGCAGCTCCTAATCCATCATCAACCACCACCCCTACAATGACATCATAATATTTATTTTATACAACATTCATTTTTATTTTTTCGAATTTTTTGATATATTAAGAAAATTAAATATTAGAGTATAATTTTATATAAATAATTATTTTTATTAAAATAAAGATAGAATTTAGCTTTAAAAAATGACAACTTATTGGGGGAATAGACAATGGTATTGGTATCATTTAATTAGTTATACTGCACCTGAAAAAATAGAATTACCAATTCAAAAAATATATATTGAACTCTTATATTATATGACAAAATTATTACCATGTAGCAAGTGTTATAATCATTTTAAAGAACATGTTAAGAAATATCCATTACAGTTTGATACAAGAGATAAAATGATTAAATGGTTTATAGATATGCATAATGAAGTTAATTTATCTCTTCTAAAACCACAATTAACACTAGAAGAAGCTAATACTATATATCTAGAATTGGATTCATCAAAAGAAGGAGAGAAAGAAGAGAAAGAAGAGAAAGAAGAGAAAGAAGAGAAAGAAGAGAAAGAAGAGAAAGAAGAAATATCAAATAATTCTTCTTTAAAATTAAAACCTATAAATCATTTATATTTAAATCAATTTATCAAATATCATGCTGATAGAACAGTCTTTGGTCATACATCTTTAATTTTAACTATTAGAATGATAGAAATATTAATTAATATATATCCATGCAAAATATGTCGATATATTATTAAAGAATATAATAAAATAAATCCGCTTTCAATATATGGTAAAACAATACCTACTTTTAATAAATGGATGAATAATTTTTTTAATGAACAAAATTTATCAAATCATTTTTGTAAAAGTTGGAAAAATATGAAAAAATAAACGTTAAAAAATATTATTATCTTTCTTTTTTTATTATAACTTAGACAGTTATAAAATTTAAAGGAAAAATTAAAAAATATTAAAAATTATAAAAAAAATAATTTAAATGTCAACAATTGATAATTTAAGTCTTAATATATCAAAAGCATTAAAACAAAAGTTTCCTGATATTGATGGTCAACATTATTCTCCAAATGTAATTAAAGATTTTATACAAAAAACGAATAGTAATTATCAAACAAATGAAGGTGTTCAGAAAATTATTATTGGTTTAACTAATAATTTAAATCAATTCAAACTTAAAATGAATAAAACTAAACAGGCAAAGGGGTTAGTTGACCTTTCATTTAATCCAGCAACTAGTCAATCAAAAACAACACCAATACCACAACAAAATTTAGTTAAACAAAATCAATTAATAACACATCCTGTTAATACTTCAAGGCGTGAATATATCAATCAGAATCCTTTAATTATTGATTCTGGTATGACAAATCAAATTAATAATCAACAAGTCTACCTTAATCATATTGAAACTAATAATAATCAAAGAGATAATTTTCATAGTTTTCCTTCAACACCCAATCTTCAAAACAATTTTCAAAATAATAAAAATGGAAATAGTGAAATAAATGTTAATATTGGTTCTCCAATAGATAATATATTAAATAGTTTACCAACTTCTTTACCAACTGATACACCTACATCTCTAGCTGCCATGACAACACAATCAACACCGCAAAATAATCATACAGACCGTTTTATTTTAACTGAAAAACAAAGAAATCTTATTAAAGAAGATGATACAGATTTATCTTACTATATTATTATTGATAGTAAGGATAGAGACATGAATATTTTTCATTCTCCTAATGATTATACAATTCGTTTTTCACCTCCTAATTTTAATGGTTCTGATAATAGATTTGGATATGTTGATAAGATTTTTCATAATGTTAAATCTATTGAGTTGGTTAGATGTGGATTTTTAGATACTTCTGGTGAAGAAGGTTCAAGTGATTTTGAAGAAAATGACCCACCTTATGTTATCCTAGAAATAGATGAATTTATTACTCAACACAACGGGACAAATCAAAATCTGAATAAAGCTACAATAATTATGGATTCATTTAGTAAAATAGGAAAATATAAATATTATGATTTATATGATAATGAAGGTAGAATAACTAAATTTAATCCTAGAATTACAATTGATAAAATGTCATTCAAATTTAGATTACCAGATGGAAGTTTATATCAATTTGGTAATGCAAATGATACCAACACTAAAACAGTAAATTATATGGTTTTTAGAATTGTTGTAATGCAGAAAACACTTGAAACAAATTATTTAAATAAAACATCATAAAAAATAAAAGGTATTACAAAATAATGATATTCTAGTTACATTATAGTCATTTTTGATTTTTCATTTTTTACTTAAAAATGATGAAGGTAGTTTAAGAGATTTTTTCCGACAAGTTTTACCATTATGATTTTTCTTTTTACAACTACCTGCTTTAAATTTTTTGTAAAAAGTGCATAATTTATTAAAGTTTGTATTAGATTCATTAAGTTTGTCATTAATTTTACAATTAATATTGTAAAGCCATTTTAATAAACTATCTTGATTCATTAAATGATTTTGAATTGGGTCTGATTGGACAAAATTATTGTAATATTTACGATATTCTTCACATGGAATGACTTTTCCTAGATATGTAAAAAAATTTAATATACCTAATGCTTGACCTGGTGGTAATTCCTTTTGTTCTTTAGGATAATTAAAAACTAAAGAATAAATGAAATCCCATCCTGGTAATTGACATTTAACATTAGCACATTCGGCATATTTTTCATTAACTTCTTCAAAACTTGGGTTAGGCGTTTTAAGAAATCCCTGTCTTCTAAGTTTACCATTAACTTTATTATGCATTAAATAAATCCATTCAGTTAGTTTAGCTCTTGAATCTAAATAACCTTGAATTGGTAAATTTTTAATATATTTTGTAAATGAATTACGACAATATTTACAAGGTAAAACATAAGCTAGATTACTATAAAACATTCCATATTCTAATTTATTTTGTTCAGTTGGATTTTCAGGATATTTATAGGCTATTTGATGAAATAATTTCCATCCTGGAGGTCCCCAAAAACGTGTATCCATTTCTTACTAAGTTTCTTTCTTTTCTTTTTTATTATTAAAGATAGAATAAAATATTTATACAAATAAAGTATAAGTTACTTCTAAAAAATATTTATAAATTATAAATCATAATAAATCATAATAAATCATGAAAGAAATATATTCAAGACCTAAAGATAAATCAAAAAAAACAAGTCAGAAGAAAAAACGTATCATGAAGAAATTAGTTCAAGTAGCAGGTGCTGGTGAACCAGTTCCTATTCCCCCTCCTGTTACGGTTCCCCCTCCAGTTACAGTTCCCCCTCCAGTTACAGTTCCTCAACCAATTCCGGTTCCTGCTCCCATTGAAATACAAACTAATCAATTTCCAGCTCCAATACCTATTAATTCAATTGTTGATAATTCATCCTCTATATCAGAAACATCCGAAAATGTAGGCAATGATATTGGATTAAACCAAAATTTAAATAATCAACGTAAAGGGTTTTATTATAAAAATACACAACCAGAAAAAACAGAAATTGAAGAAAAACTAAATACCATTCGTAGTGGTTTATCACTTCATATACCATCAAAAAAAGATGAAATTAATCGTTCAAAAAATGATGTTATAGCAAGTATTAAAGGTGAAAAAACCCCTGGATTTGTTCCTTTATCTAATTCAACTGGTAATGATATGTCACCCAAATTCTTTTATCATGATTTTTATCCTAAAAATAATATTTCTTATACATTGAATTTACCAGAACCAGCAGAAGAAATAAATACAAATAATTCTACAAATAATCAAAATCAAAATCAAAATCAAAATCAAAATCAAAATCAAAATCAAAATCAAAATCAAAATCAAACAACAGATGAGTAAAAAATAAAAACTAGAAATTTTTTATTTATTGATTTGGTAAATGCCCATCATCATCTGGGTCAACTGTTTTTACCTTTTTCTTTTTAGATTTTTGTTCTTCTTCTGTTAATTCTTTATCTAATGAAGTAATGAATAAAAAGAGTTCATCTGACCATCCATAATGGCATCCATTTGGTGGTTGATCAATAATAATCTTATCTGATGTATTTCTATTATGTAAAAGTGCAACTAGAACACCTTCCCATGAAATTTCATATGTTTTATTTTCACGACCCATTAAAAATTCTTTGGCTTCACAGTATAATGATTGATCATTAAACTTTTGTTCTTCCCAAAATGATTTTTTAAAAGCTAAAGAAGCTTCAGATATTCTTTCATGAAAAGGTAATCTATGAGGTGGAACATTAACCATTGATACATATTTATTGATATCAAAACAACCAATAGTGGAACATGTAACACAATCTTTTCCAGTTTTAAGTAATTCTAATATTCTTAATTTAATACTATTTGGTGGATAATAATCATCGTCATCCATACAAACAATATATTCATGACTAGCTTTTTCAATACAATAATTTCTTTTAAAACCAATTGGTTTTTTTTCATCTAATTCGAAATATTTAATTCTAGGATTATTTTTAATAATTGGATTGTTATCAATTAATTCTTTTAATTTTTCTGTTCCATCATCAACAATAATCCATTCTAGTTTATCAGTAGGATATCTAAAGTTTTCAAAATTAGAATAAGCAAGTTTGAAGAAATTTTTACGATTATACGTAGGAGTTATAATACTGACTGTTGGTAACAAATTTTCATCAGCTATCATTTCTTTCATTTTAATTAATTTTTCTTCACGTTCTTTTTCTGTTTTTTTATGATTAAAAATTTCAGACATGACTTCTTTAATATCATTATCAAAATATCTAGCTTCTTTTAAATAACTATCTCTAGCATTTACGCCCATTTTTTTTAGAACTTTAATATCCGTATTTTGAATTTCTTTAATTATTTTTTTGAAATCTTCTTTATCAATGATATATTTAGAACCTAATTGTTTTTTTAATAGTTTTTTTTCACATGATTTTACTAAAAATCCTGTTGATGAATCAACATAATTTTTCATCGGTGGAGCATTAGTTGTTACAACTACAGCTCCACATGATTTACCTTCATGAATATAATGACCATAACCTTCTGTTTCAGAACAACATAAATGCACACCACATTTATTCATTAATTTACCTAATTCTTCTTCACTAAGACGTTGTGTAATATATTCAATATTATTTAAATCATCACGTCGATTAATAGGAACATCTCGTAAACTATAAACTATTGTTAATTTGGGAAAATCTGGTTCCCAAAAATCAATCATCATTTGGGTTTGTTTATGTTTAGAACCTCCACAAAGATGAAGAAAATGTGTAAAATCCATTTCAATACCAGGGACTGTTCTATCTAGACTTTTCCAACCAATCATTTTAACAATATTCTTTCTAGTTGGAATTAAACTTTTAAAAAGTTCATCTGCATATCGACTTTTAACTAAAATATAATCAATATCTTCAAGATATGGTATCCATGTTTTATAATACCATTCCTGATTTGGAATTAAAACATTGATATCAGCATATTTTATTAAACTTTTTGAAATTGTTTCTAGAAAAATATTAACATCTGCTTGAGGAGCTTTAAAATGAAAAAAATCGACCATTTTTATTTCTACTCTTTTACCAAAATGTCTTTCTAGCATTTTAGCAAGCATTCTCATATCATTCGTTAAACCATAATGATTGTTATAAGTAATAAGATTAATTTTGACAGTTTTTCCTTTATAATCCATTTTTTTTAATTATTTTTATTAGATATAATTACTTTTATATCAAATAATAAAATTTTATATTAGTTATGACGAGTAAAATAAAAAATAAAAAATAAAAAATATTGAAATTTTATTCTTTTTTTTATATTAAATACAAAAATAATAAAAAATGTCTGGTAAACAACTATCATTATTGGAAATACCATTGGGAGCTGGATCAAGCGGATGTGTATATTTAAATGTTAATCTCAATGATATAAATTGTGTAAATACAAAGCGTGGATTACCAGTCAATTTAATAACTAATAATATTGTAAAAGTTATATCATCAATTTTTGCTGAATTTGAACATTATTACGCTAGATTTGTAGCAGAACATATTGATAAAGAAGAATCTTTTTCAATAAATAAGTTATTTTTATGTAATAGTCCACATCCAAGTCAAAAAGGAATAAGATTATTTTCAACAGAAAAATGCAGAGCACCAATTAATAGTCCTGTATTATTAATATCTAAAAATGGTGGACAAACTTATGTTGATTATTTAAGAGAAATACAATTATTATACACAAGAGCAGGATTAACAATAACTTCACAAACATCCGAAAATATAGTTTCACCATATGATTCTTTTAAATCAAAGCTTACAAACATTTTTCAAGGATTAAGAAATATATTACATGGGATTAATGAATTAAATAAATTTGGGTTTTATCATAAAGATATTAAAAATGATAACATAGTTATAGATGATAAAAATGTTTTTAGATTAATTGATTTTGGTCTTTCTTCTATATTAAATGGTGATACAAGAAAAAATCTAGGAAGTGTTCATAACCCTTATTTTGTATCTGAGCATATTCCATTTTCTTCATTTTTACTAAATTTTGAACGTCCAAATGAAATAGGTATAGGTGATATAGATAGCTATGTTAATAAATATATTAATAACTATTTTTTTAAGACATATCGTTTAATCTTATATCAATTTCCATCATTTAACAAATTTGAAAAAGACAAAGATAAAGACAAAGATAAGGATTTGAAATATTATTTAACAGAATTATTATATGAATTGAAATCAATGAATCTGCTAGTATTACAAGTTATAATTTTAAATCAATATGATATATGGTCATTTTGTATACTTCTATTAAATTTAGCATCATTATTACAAAGTTTTCAACAAGATGGAAGTAAAATAATATTAGACTTTTTACAAAGAAATGATTTAATATCTTTTGACCCTAGAAAAATGCCATTAGCTTCTGTATTATTAGATAAATATACAAATGAATTATTACCTTTATTATTACCAAGACCAAAAATAACAATCAGATCAAAAGACACAAGAAGTGTTAAAGGTAACACCCCCACAGAAGTAAGTGCTTCAGGTGGTGGTGTTTCAAAAATAAAAAGCAAGAAAAACAAAAAAATAAAAAATGTATCAAAATCTAAAAAACAAAAAATATTATATAATCATGTAGGTGGTGGTGTTGGTGATAATGAAAATAATAATGGTAATAATGATGAAAATAATAATCAAAATAAAACAGATGAGTTGCGAAATAGTATACTAAACGACCCGAAAATAGCAGAATTAGTATCTTTATTACCAAGCTATGAGGAAGTTCTTAAAATTAAATATCCAACTCAACCCCGAGTAAATCCAAATACAAATTAAAAAATATATATTTCTAATATTTGTTTATTATTTTTAATTATATTTATATTTGATAATATATTTATTAAATGAACTATATGAAGCATAATATTCATAAAGAATGTAAATTAAAGAAATCCACATAAAAATAAGACAATTGTAAATACAAATCTGGTCTTGTGAGTTAATTGATGACATAAAGTATTGATATTGCATATCCTCTGTGTTTATTATATTTTGTTCATGTTTTTCATGTAGATTTATATACATTTTAGTATATCAATATTTTTAGTAATTTATCAGTATATTAAGAAGATATTAAGAAGATATTAAGAAGATATTAAGAAGATATTAAGGAGATATTAAGAAGAAAATAAATTTCAATTTTATATTCATATAATTTTTATTTCTTATTTATTAAATAAAAAAAATGAGTAACGATGTATATAATCAATATAATGGCTATAATGATGAATTAGATTCACCATATTTATGTGATCTTGAAACTAATTCAGAAAAACTTAAAGCTATTTTAGGTGATAAAACATTGGAAAAAGGATTAGAAGAATTACCTGCTAAACAAGATTTTAGTCATTTGGTAATTCCTGATCTTTAATAAACAAATATAAATTAGACATGATAGTTTATTTTATTTTTATTTTTTTACATATTTGTTGTTGTATTTTTTCTATAAAGAAGTAATAAAGAAAAAGAAATACTAAAAATAAATGGGTAATAAGGTTAGTAATGAAAAGAATCCATATAATGAATTATTAATAAATAATAATTTATATTCAAAGAATGATTTTAATAATAATTTTAAGGATGATACTGATTTGAGAAACGAATTTATAAATATGAAAGAGGAGCAAAGAAAAATGACTATTGAGATAAATCATCTAAAGGATAAAAATCAAAAATTAGAATCAGAACTGAATAAAGTCCAAACAAATTATGGTCAAGAGATTTTTAATTTACTAGAATATTGTTCAGTTTTACAAAAAGATATTGAAAATGTTATAAATAATCAACGTATAATTTCAGAATTTTTGCAAACAAATTCTAGAAATTAATTAAGCCACCATGTGTCATCTAGATATGGTGGAACTTCATTAGTATCAATACATGAACCATTACCAGGTCCTTGTGTAACTAATTTATCAACTTCAACTGATGAAATAGCATGACTAAAATATTGAAGTTTGCTTAAAAATCCTTCAAAGCCTCCGTATAAATTAGCCCATACATTACCATAGTTTTGTCTAGGAATGCTACTTAATTCTTTCTTAAGTTTTAAGAATCCATTTACATAAATCATTAAATGTCTATTTTTAACTGTAATGACCATGTGAACCCATTTACGAAGAGGAATATTATCAATGTCAACAAATTCGAGCATATTTTTCATTGTATTCATGTATATACGAATAATATTATTTGTTGGATGAATCCAAACCCCTGGTGCACGATTTGGATAGCTGGAGCTATTACCTTTATGGAACATATGTTTCCATTCACCATTTTTATAAGCAAAATCAGTAATTACAAACCAGAAAGCATAACTAAATTCGATACCCTCTTTATCAACTGAGCGTTTAATTGGTATATAGTTCATGTGATTAGGGTCTTGTGATATAACCATTGCTTGTTTTGCACTTTTAGTTCCTTTAATTAAAAGTGGACTGTTGGATTTTGAAACGTCCCATTTTATATAAAAATATTTTACAATATTAATTAATATAATTATTAAAATAACTCCCAATACAACTTTAATTACTAACATCAAAGTTGGGTTAGATGATATATTTTCAGTTAAATCTGAAACTTTAGAAGAAACAGAATTGGCAGTAGATTTAAACATACCGTTAACAATGGCTTGATTTTTTTCATTTTTATTTTTGTTTTGATTTTCAATACTTTTATTAATAGCATTTTGAAGTTCTTCACCCTCTAAATTTTGATTTTTTGTATTATTACCTTGATTGTTACCTTGATTCTTACCTTGATTGTTACCTTGATAATTTAAATTATTATTAAAATCTTCATAATTGTTTTCATCTTCATTTATAAGAAATTCTTCTGGAACTTGATTATTTATTTCATTATTTTCTGTTTGAGTTGTATTAGCGTTATTACGAGGTGTGTTATTATTTACAGATGAACCTTCTTCTAATTGTTGTGCAGAATTGTTTGTTCCTGTATTAGAATTTTGCGAATTTGTATTTTTATATGTATTATTTGCAGTTGAAACTTGATTATTTGCTCCAGAATTATTTGAGCTTTTATTATTTTTTTTATTATTATTAGAACTCATTTTAATTTTTCTTTTATATTAAACTTACAAATTTTTTGAAAAAAAAATCAGACAAACAAAGATAAAAGAAGTAAAAATTAAAATTTAAAAATAAAAAGATTAAGGATATTTATCCACTAAATAAATTTTTAGCAGAAGAGCCAACATTTTTAACTTTATCAAGCATTCCAGGTTTAAGTTGAGGTCCTTTTTTATATATCTTTTTAATTTCAGTAAAAGGTAATGCCATATTAGTATATTCTAATTGACCAATATAACCATTAAATCCTCCATTTGCTGCTAAATGCATATTATCTAAACTAGGTTTAGGAGAGCCTTTGATAGGGCATGTTTGATATAATTTACCATCAAGATAAACTTCTACGCTATTATTAGCAACTGTAATAACAACATGTACCCATTTTTGGATAGGAATATCTTTTACAGTGCATTCATCATACATAATTGGCATTTTAACTTCTTCACCATCATCTTCTTCATCATCTTCTTCATCACCAGACCCTTTTCCTTTTTTATATTCTTTACCAGCCATAATTTTTTGTAATTGAAGTTCAATTCTATCTAATCTAGTATCTACAGTAACTGGTTGAGAACCCGGAGGTGTTCCAGATGGTCTTGAAGTAGGTGCAAAAGGTTCAATTGTGCATTCTTTTTCATAAGGATTATCAATTCCTGCATCCATTAATTGACTACCAATGATAACATCTGAAGGAACTTCATTTCCACTTACATTAGATTTATAATATTCCGATGGCATAGTAACTCTAAAATTTTCTTTAGATGATACCTGAGTTTTATCTTTTGTGGTTTGTAGTTCAATTCTTATCTTCATATTACTAGTTTCTGGTTCAAAATATATGTATGGATTAGATTCTTTATTTTCTTTATCCCCACGATATAAAATAACTTTATTGTTTCCATAACGATAGTTATAATCTTTAATAAATAGCCACATACTCATAGAATATTCATTTCCTTGAACAGATAATGGTATTTCATCTTTACTAATTAAAGAATATTCAGTAGCATCTTGTTGTCCATCTAATAATTTTTTACGTTCAACCTGAACAGGATTTTCTGATTTATATTGATTATATACCCATATTATAAGAATAATCAGAATGATTAAGCCTACAACAGATAAAATAATTCCAGCAGTTTCCATTTTTAATTATTTCCTATTTATTTTGTCTTTATTTAACTATTCTTTACATAATTGAAAAGATATTTTTTTTACATGTAATAATAAAACTATAAAAATAGTTAAAATTAAAAGTTAAGTAAAAGAAGGAAAACATTCAAATTTATAATAAATGATTAGTAATATTATTAAAGTCTTCTAGTTGCACTACTAATTTCCGAACTATCTAAAGGATAGGGCCAAAAAATAATTGGTCCTAATTTACCTTTCATATTATTATTTTTTTCACCAATATATATATCATCTGATTTAAAAATAGGTGGATTTTTTAATTTTTTATTAACTACCATTTCACCATTGGAATATACTGTCATTTTAGTAGAAGTAAAAACTACAATAATTGATAACCATTTTTGTAATGGTGGTCTGTCATATTTAATAGCTTGTTTAGCATTGAATTGTATATTATCTTTAATATCAACAACAAATTCTAAATAATTTTCGATTGGATGATAAAAAACTCCGGGTGAATAATTAATAATTGTTTTTAACTGATCTATTCTTTTTCCCCAATTTTCATTTTCCATCATATTGTCAATAAAAATTTTAAAGCCAAAAGTTACACCTAGAACATCACCCTTTTCAACTTCTGGTAATTTAATTTTATCCATGTTTACCTTTTTCTCAAAATCTTTTGTAATTTCATGGAAGTCCATTATTTTCACGGATTTTTTTTTATTTCTTTTGGTTATATATAAATAAAGACCATAACCAACTACTATTAACAAAATAAAACAAATGACATAAATCATTATATTTCTTTTTGAAACATTTTTTTGCATGACTTTATTAAATTTAGATACATCTGAATTGCTGTTCATTTAATTAAATGATTTAATCCTTTTTTTTTATTTTTCTTTATTTATCTAAAATATTTTTTTTAGACTATAAATAATCTTAATTTCTTTATTATTTAATATTATTTATCCAAGATATTAAGAATATTTTTTTGAATAAAAATTTATTTCAAAGTATAAATTAAAACAAACAAAAAATTTAATTAATTTTAATATGTATATTAAAGTTGATAATCAACAATCTGTAGAAGATTTTAAAGCAAATACCAAAAAAGGGGTATGGGTTATTCTTTATTATGCTTCATGGTGTCCTCACTGTCAATCAATGAAACCAGAATGGGAAAAGTTTGCTAGCAAGTATTCTTCTCAAAATGATATTAATGTTGCTGATATAGAAAGTGAATTTTTAGATAAAGCCGGTCCAGAACATAAACAAAATGTTGTTGGATTTCCTACTATTGTAAGTTGTAAAAATGGTAAAAAAGTTTTAGATTTTAATGGACCTAGAACATCAGATGAAATAGATAAATTTGCCAATTCAACATCATCTCCTTCTTTAAATTCTAATCTAATTGCAAATAATGTTAATAATGAAATTCAAAAAAATAATACACAAGCTGTCATTAATTCGATTTTAAAAAATGTTAAATCTAAAAAAGATAAGAAAACTAAAAAGTCAAAAACTAAAAAAGTCAAAAAAACTAAAAAAACAATGAAATCTAAAAAGTCTAGAAAATAAGCTATATATTTCCGTTTTTCTTTTAAATTTACTTTTGATTATTTAATTATTTGATTATTTTATATGTTTGTGTTTTTATATTTATAAATTTCATCAATTAGACTTTGATTAAGAACACCTGGAAAACATCTAACATCTTCTAATAATCCTTTATAACTAATTGGATTATTAACATACATGTCTCCTTCATTCCAAATGGGTGTTCCTGATAAAACTTGACTTACTTTATATTTTCCATTAACAAAAATCTCAATTATATTACCTTTAATATTTACAACAATATTTGATGGAACTCCTGTTTCCATATCAGTGATGTCAACATATTCAATCTTTCTTATGCTTTTAATTTCTGTTGGAATTTTTTTAAATTTAGGGTCATCTGTTAAATCTGTAATCCAACAATTATTAATACCAGATTCATCAATACCACATTTTTCAACATTTGCATCATCATATACTTGAGGGGAAAAACCAGGTGCTTTTGTTGTAATACAAATTCGAATATTATTTTGAAAAGGTGTCATCCATACTCCAATACATTGGTCTTGATAATCATTCGCAATTTGTTCCCAATTTCTAATTTTAATTGTAGAAATTTTACTATTTTGTTCACGGTCAAATGGTGTCCCTTTATGAAAAATGTGTCTCCAATAACTATAATTTGAATACCAATCATGTATTGTTATCCAAAAACTAAATGCAAATTGATCCACAAATGAAGGACTAGGAACTTTTGTTTTATCAATCATTAATCTTGAAGTAGATTTTAGATTAGATATTAAAGATTGTCCATCTTTTAAATTTTTAACCTCCCCAAATGTTTTTAATGCATTAAATGTTTTGGGTTTTACCCATGCTGAAAATTCATCTGTATCACTCCGTAATCTACCATCTTTTTGTCCTAAACATATTTTTTTTCTCTCAGAAAAAGTAATACCATCACATGTAGGTTGTTTTTTACATAAATCAACACATTCATTTACATTTTGAACTCTTTCATTAAATAAAGGATTTAAATTAGTTATGTCATTTGAATAAAAAGTATAACCTTGTCTAGGAATTGGTGGAGCAAAATATTTATAAATAACATAAATTGTTAAAAATAATGCAAATCCAAAAAGCAATAAATATATCATTCCATGACTGCTTTCTTTTTCACCTACATTATTATTTAAATGATTATTGCCATTATTAAAGTAAACCATTTATAATTTTAATTATTATTTTTATTTATCAATATATTTTATTTTTATAACTACTTACTTTATTACTATATTTTTTTACCATTTTTTACCACTTTTTACGATTTACTTTTTTTATCTTTATTTTTATTTATGATTCATCAGAGTCATATATACTTAAGACACTAAATATATTATTTGATTTTTTAACATTTAATTTAATTGATTTATTTTTTAATTTATTATTCAAAGTATTATTAAAAGTATTATTAAAAGTATTATTAAAAGTATTATTCAAAGTATTATTCAAAGTATTTACTTGTATTTTATTATTTTTTTTTTGTTCAATATTTTTATCATTATTTGAATTTTGAGTTATTATTGCGTCATGATTGTCAAAAAAATCTATATCATTTTGTTCATTTGATTGTTTACAGTTACTATGTGTTTTTGATGTAGTATTTGATATAATATTATCATTATTAAAAAGATTTAATGACATTTTTTTATTTGTTAAATCTATAAATTTTTTTTTTATTAATTCATAAATATCATTTGGTATATTATTATAATCCAAAATTTTTTCGTTAATTTTATGTTGTTCATTTAAAACAAAATTGGGATTATTATTAATAAATTTTTTAAAATCATTGAGATGATGAAGGACATAATATAATTCTCTTTTATTTAATTCTCTGAATTCTACAGTTTCTGGTCTATTAATAGGATGGTAATTATTAGTCTCTTTTATAAAATTATAAATCATTGAAGTTTTAAACATGAGTGATGGTATTTTATAATTTGAATTCTTATAACCATTAATTATATGATACCATAAATTAACATCACTTGAAGATAATATTTTAGTATCTTCTTCACAATAAATATTCAAAATATTAATTTTATCTGATATAAGTTGATAAAGTTCAGAATCATTTGATATTATTGTTATTGAATTGTAATTAAAGGATTCATCAATCGTTTTTATTAATGTTGCAATCATATCATTTATTTTAATGTTATTTTCAGTTATGTAAATATAATTACTCTCTATATAATTAATCAATTCTGAATTATGGTCTAATAATTTATCAAAAATTTTTAAATTTAAGTTATTTGAATTAGAATTATTATAAAAAAATTCTAAAGGAGGACTATTTATCCAACTGGAAAACTGTGTATTTTTTTGTTCATGTATAAAAATAACATAATTATTATATACAATATTATTAACTTTTAATAAATTATTAATTTTATATTTAATTTCTTTCAATAATTGAGTTGTTATTTCAGATGATAACTCATCTATTGATTCTAAATTATTCTCATATATAGACCAATCAAAATCAAAGGGTCTTTTTGATTCTAGTTTTTTTTTAATAAAATTATTTTTAAATTCATAATAATAATTTTTTAAAAGATAATCTAGATTGATCACTAACCAAGAAGTTTTTTTTTTATACAATTTATATTTATAGTCTGACATAGATTATTGTCAAAAATAATTTTACTAATTATATTATTTATAATACCCAATCATTAAATTTTTTCTTTTTATATTTTTCTTTTTATATTTTTCTTTTTATATTTTTCTTTTTATATTTTCTTTTTTGAACTTCCTTTAAAATTATTTAAAATTTTAAATAATTTTATTTGCTGAAAATATTAAAATTATAATTTTTTTTTCTTTTATAAATTTAAAAAAAGATTATTATAATCCAAAATTAAAATGGTTATTGATGCTCAAGAAGTCTGCCGTAAGGCAGTTACATACATTGTTGAAGGTCTTGTAGTTGCTATTGCTGCCTTCGCTCTCCCTAAAAAGAAACTTGAACTTGAAGAAGTAATTAT
>JACCDO011855895.1_pt1 | contig 48996 bp, 64 predicted proteins | sample 7446101 | NCBI WGS metagenome assembly JACCDO01 (sample SAMN15323440, study PRJNA562643) | freshwater metagenome | isolation source: river surface water | place: USA:Blue River Watershed | collected 2017-08-16 | reverse complement strand
CAAAATACAACTGATTGTTCAGAACGTAAATTGCGTTTGTTGTGTCACTTGGTGCAAGCGCCTTATTTAGTAACCTAAGCACGCTCGATTTAATATCGATGATATGCCCTTCCGCCCATCTGCGTGTCTCACGCCCTAATCTTGATCCGTCGTTGTCTGTTTTTGGTACTACGTTAATTTGATTTGTCATTATAAGCTCCTATGTTATATTGTACAATATACCAATAATAATACTTTTTTTCTACATGTATCTATACGATAAGTATAGCCGAGTATATGAATAGGATATACTAAATGTCAAAAATCAATATAAAGCAACTAGGAATTAGCGCAGGTACAAATGTATCTATCAGTAGCTTAGGTGTAATAAGCGCTACGTCTTCTGGGAGTAACATTACCTTCCTAAGCGATGTAACCACAACTAGTACACTGTCCGTGCCTCAAACTAATTCCATGGTACTTGTAAAAAATGGGTCAAACGCTATAACCGTTTCCTTGCCTCTCATAAGCGGTATGGACGGTAAAGTAATACGGATTAAAAGGCTTGGAACTGGCTTAGTAACGCTAGCGGTAAATGCGGGTGATACTGGTAAGTATATAGACGACGGTGTATCCACATCCGTTCAACTTGGTGTACAGTACGCATCGTACGACATAGTTGCTAGAGAAGCTGACGGAATGTGGTACCTAATATGAGTTACATGGCAAAACTTGCGACAAGGCCTTCTTGTCAACTTTATAAGCTCACTATGAACGGAGCAGGCACTGGGGGTACTTGGACTCCCGCTTTAAACGCAGAGATACTAAACCACAGCTCTTTTTCTTCTGTGAACGGTGATTATATTACCTTAGAGCCTGGTGAATATCAGTATGAGTTTTCTGTATACGCTACGGCTCAAAATTCCACGGCTAGTTGTAGTATAGTACTTCAAGTAAATGATGTTACAGCAACTAGTGATGTCTGTAACATACTTTTTATCGCAAACTCTGGAAGAAACTTTGTAAGCGTAGGTGATGGTACATTGTCATTAAAAACAACATCCACCATACGTATATATACCGCATCGCTGTCAGCTGGTTCTCTTGTAAGCGCAAATGCTAATAAATCTTATCTATTGTTATGGAGGATACAATGAGTTATGTACCAGAAACTAAAGCCGCGAAGATGGCTGTCATGGGTACGAGTACGCAGTACACCCAAGACACTAGGTTCTCTTCCTATAACGATGGTTATATGTACGCAGACGCAAACAAGTCGGTTAGGATCAAAATAAGTGGTGTTAGTAAGTTAAAGCTAAATAACACGCAGCAGAGCGGGCAACCTGGTTCAAGTGAATATTTAGTAGATGCGAGTCCTAGCGTAGGATCTTATGTTAATCCTATAGATTATAGCTCAAGAGTATCCATATGGAGAACGTCTAACACTAAGTTTGGAGGAAGAACAGACGCTCGTGTACCGGAATCTGTTTTTGTGTCTAAAGGTTGCGCTATTTCCGCTACTTATTCAAGTGGTTCGAATAAGGTTTCACTTATAGGCGGGTACTGTGCCGTTTCAATGCTTCCTATAGGAGATAATCGATGACTTTTCATAATCTAAACGTATGCAGACTTCCTAATATAATTATATCTACCGATACCACGGCGGGATCGTTAACAAACTATATCGTTAAATTTACAAATTACCTCGCAAACAATACCACAAACTCTACTTTTGCGGGCGAGAAAGCGACTGGCTTTTCTATAGATTCGGGGGGTAATATAACTGTTACCAAGAAATGCCTAATAGCTGCTAAATTAATACAAGGTACCACGTCTAATGGTGGTGTGTATTACGCAGAATACGAGTTTCAGTCAGGAGGCGTAGCTGTTGGGACTGGTGCAAGAAGCGATAGCTATATAATAAATAGCGCCATGGCGTATTATACGCCAACTACAGCAGTTCTACATCCTACTACTGCGTATGCTATACTAAACGCAAACGATGTAGTTAATGTAAAAGTAACGTCCGCTTTAGGTGCTGGGTTAGCGGTTGGGTCGTATATTCAAATATTTGAATTGGAGTGAGTAGTAGATCTAGTTTAAACACGTGTTATTTGCTAGATATAATAGCAGTACAAATTCAAAGGATTTACCATGAGCAGATTAAAGCTATCGCAAATTAAAGAAATCAGTTTAACAAGTCCGTCAAACGGGCAAGCGCTTGCATACAATACGTCGACAAGTAAGTGGGAAAACCAAACTATAAGCGGTGGTGGAGGATCGGCGGAAGGCAGAATTACAAACACCGTAATTAATACAGGCTTTCCATACACAATTAGTACGCCAGCTACTACCGTCACTACCCTTAAGTATCTAATCGATAACGGATCATCCGCAGTAAGCGTAAATTTACCATCGGCTGCTGGCGACAACGCTAATCTAAGAATTGAAATTAAGCGTAGAGGGACTGCTTTAGTATCCGTAGTTGCAGCGACTTCGCCAAGTCAGCAATATATAGACGGCGTGACGCAAATAGACATCTCGTCTCAGTATGCTACTCTGGTAATTGATAGCGACGGAACTGGTTGGAACATAAAATGAGTTATATGATAAAATCGCCTGATGCTAAAAACGTAAAGTTTGCTCACGTATATTTGTCTTCTAATATGGCCGACATTACCATACCTGGTACGGGCGTCGCTGTTGCAACAAATCAGAAATGCTTATTCAATTCTATCAACGCATCTTCCGGAATAGGCATAACTGTTTCTAATGGAGACATTACATTATCCGCAAAGGACTATATAGTATACGTAGCCCCGACTATTAACGTCGTTACTGGGACTACTACAGCGGATAAGCACGGATCTTTTAATATGTTGTTAACACTCTACCTAAACGGAGTTGAGATACCAAGTCAGTCGAAAGCTGAGCAATATTCTATATCTGCAACGGCGAGTGCGGCTAATACATCCGCAGGGACTCTAGGTGTAGCTTCATTCTCTGCAAATAGTGGAGATGTTTTAACACTTCTGCTAGATGCGGATAATCTAAGTACAACATATGCGCTTGGATTAAGAGTAATCGGAAATACTAACTCTGATCCCCATTCATTATTCATCTGGGAGGTAGATCGATGAGCTATTCAGGAAGTACAAAAAATTTATGCGCGTATATTTCACAGTCTAACCTGGACACAACACCAACAATAACTTCCGCATTTACGGTAAACAGCATTAAAGTTCATCAGAATGGTGCTCATGTATTTGGTAACGGCACGACACTGCCGACATTCAATAACGAGGTTCGTGTGGTTAGTGCCACTGTATTTGGGACGGGTAACTTCCGCGACCCAGAGAATAAGGGTTTGTATTGCAGTAATACATCCGGACCCTCGCGGGGTTGCAGCCAATTAAACGGTAATCACGCAGCTACCAGCGTTATACCTGAAAAGCTTACACCTAGCGCTTACCACAACCGCATGATAGGATTACCTAGTGTCATAACAGGTAAGGTAACTCCTACGAGCGCGACATTACCTGCAAAATTGCTAAATAGGTCTATGTTCACTCTTAACTTTGTACTAAAGGACTGATAAATGTCGTATTTTCCGCTATCCACATTAAATTTAAAATGTGCTCAAGTTCTAGTGGGTGCCAATAGCGCCATATCTACCGTAGGAACTATATTAGCGCTTAATAGTATAAGCGGTGCAACTGATAAAGTTTCGTTATCATCGAATACGATAACACTTAAAGCGGGTGCTGATTACTTCATAGTAACCGCCTTGTCATTAACAGGTACGCAAAACTTTACCGTACTTGATGCGTCTATCAATAATACGCAAAGACTGGGTTTTTACAATACAACAAGCGCATCATGGCTTACACAAAAATGTACAAATCCCACAAACACGATGACCACGAGCGGGCTTAAAAACTCAGGCTTACGGAATCATCAAGCGTATTGCGTAATACCAGCACCTGCAAGCGATATAAATATTCAACTTAGAATAAAATCTAACACGACTGCTACTTTGACTACATATTTAAATAATGCCGATGCGAATTACGGTAATTCAACGATTACAATTTACCATAACTAATTATTTAGGCATATATACGAGTTTGATCTCGTCTCCCGATTCGATATTAAAGCCCGCTGTTGTACCATTCCAGAACAAGACATCGCTTGCGAGAATTGAGCCGGAAGCTCTTGCGTTTGATTGTGCGGTAGCACTAGATTCAGCAAAGAAGCAATCGCCGTCGCCAGAAGTTGTAGAGTAAGACACGTTTTGTGCGATACCGTTTACAAATACTTGTACATTACCATTTGGTGCGCTACTGAATGCAACGGAAGAAATCTTAGCGGCATTACCGGAAGTTGTAGAGCTGCTATAGCTAACTGTTTGCACTATAGAACCATCGACTGCAATAACACCACTTGTTACAGTTAATCCGTCTCCGCCAACATTAGCAATAAGATCTGATACGGTAATTTTACGTTCACCGCCGGACGCCGCGCCATCGTTAATCACCAATAGGTCAGTAGTTAATGCTACGGAACCTGCAAATGCGGTTAAGTTAGTAATATCGATTGCAAGCTCATTGCTACCGCTATTTGTTAAACCACCGTTTGCCTTTATTGTTAGCTGACTAGCACTCGCAAATTGTACGAATGTTAGTGCTGTTGTATCTAAAGTTATAGCGCTTGCAACTCGTAAAATCCAACTAGTACCTGCGTATGTACCATAGAGTACTGCACAGAACATACCGTTAGATACTTCATTTCCGGGTGTGTTATCCGCATCAGTAGCACGTGTTAAGCGCAAGTTGGAAACTCCATCTACCCATAAAGTAGACACGGTATAAATACCATTGTATTTTTCGAAGCCAGATTCTGGTGTATTTACAAGAACGCGATCATTAAGGGAAACTGAAACACCGTCAATTAAATTTGGATACGATGACGACAATTCAATTATGCCTGAACTAATTGATGTAATTGCGCCGGTCACCGAACTGCCTGTAAGTGTTAATTTTACCGCTTCTTTTACGTCCAAGCCTTGAATGTTTTGATCTACATAAGACTTAACCGCGTCAGAAGAAGGCACGGTATTAGATAATCCGCCAGCTGTTAAGTCGGTAGAGATAGAACTTGATGCATCTAACGCTGCGTAGTCTACGGTGGTACCTGGTATAGCGGCAATAGCGCCATCTACATAGCTCTTTACTAACGAAGAGCTTGAAATCTTATCGTCGTCTGTTTGAAGTACGCCGGCATAAGTAGCTTGAGTTTGCAAGAAGTTTGCGGCAAGTTTAGTAGAGTCTACTACAGCGCCAAGTGCTACTGCACCATTAGCGGCAAGTGTAATGTCGCCACTGATAGCTTGTGCGGATGCGGCTGCTCCGTCTTGACCGATAATAATCTTACCTTCGTCGAGATTAACGATTTTATCGAGACCGATCGAACTGTTCTTTAGTTGTTTACCTGATATTAGCATAGCTAACTCCTATTCGTTGTTCCATACAAGTATAGACGCGCCTACTTCAAATATAAACGCTTGTCCATCTTCATCTGGGATGTTAATTGTTATTTTAGTGCCTGTTTCTGTTGGGTCTATCTGTGTAAAACTTCCAGAGGGTATGTTAAAAAGATCTCCATAAGTTCCTGTCTCGAATATTATTTTGCTAGGTGCTATTTCTATCCCGTTGTATAAAACACGCGCTTGCGCGGGATAGTCTGTGTTATCTGGATAAGATATATTAGCATTAGAAACCCAAATTTCGCAAGTAGTTTGCGTTTCTTCCTCAATTTGTATTTCATACGCTTTCCAAGTGCTCGGACTTACAACGCCTGACCCTACAGGACTACCGTTAAAGTACAACAGTCCGTTTTGGATATATAGTGCATTATCAACGTTTGTAAACTGCTGATTGGGGATAAGCTCTAACTTTTTTGCAGTTACGCTTTTCCAAGGGTTTCCAATAGTACCTAGTGTATCGTTTGTTAATGCGGGAATAATATTCGCCATTTTTGACTCCTATTTTAAAATAATTTCTTCAGATATGCGCTTCCAAAACAGATCAGGCATACTTGAGCTTGAAGGAACAATATCGACAAAAGAGTTAGGCATGGAAGAATTTGACGGAAGTGAGATATTTAGGTCATCTAGCGAGTATTCACTCGGTGTCTTAAAAACGACCTGCCCAGAGTCGGTCATAAATCCCTGCACTTCATTATCAAATGTAACTTCACTTGTTATGTTCCCGTTTTCATCTAGTTTATAGGATAAGTAGGAGTTATAAGCCACCTCGGTGTTTACTCCGTCGGTACTAATTCCAATTTCGTTTTTAATCTCTTGTCTTCGTATTTCGATTGCCCATTGCCCTGTATGCCCGTCTACAATATAGGACGGTATTAAGTCATCGCCAACTCTTGCCCATACTGACGCCTCGGGGGCAAGCCCACCTAACCCTGATGCATTCATCTCCTTAATAATCGTTAGTTTCTTAGAGAGCTGTGCAACACTAGGAAACATAGAATCGGTATAAGGGTAATCGTCATATGCGCTAGGAATAGACGAAGCGATCCAAGAAACCCACCTTTGCCTTGCAGGCGAAAAATCTTTTACAAGAAAACTCATGCTAGATTCCTTAGTTTGATTGACGCCTTTAAGACTTCAATAGACGAATCATCTATAATATCGGATAGTCTCGCGTTTAATATAGCGAGTGCCTCTGGTGTCGTGTCTAGTTGCTCTAATATTTCGTCTGCTGTCGGCTTAATAATATATAAATTATACATGTAAGTAGTGCCAGATACAAATGGTAAATTTCGTTTTGATAGTCTAAACCCATTATCCGAATATGCGGTTAAAGGTATTTCAATATTCTCATCTATGTTTACCAAGAATCTTCCCTCTCCGCTAATTTGTGGGTCAGGTATCATAGAAAATCGCTCTATCCTAAATGTAGCTCTTAGGGACGCACCTCCATTCTCAGTAAGCATTAGCGCTACTTCGGGATGTGTTTGCGCGATTTCAATAATTTGTTCGTCGAGTAGGTTTGATCTTATCCCCGCTACGATTTCTACGCTTGATGATAGCCCGTCAGGATTTAGTGCGTAATCCGCATAATTTACTACTACAGACCCGACATATTGTTTTGGTTTATTATTTAGCAGTGGGGCATGGGGAGCGGAAAACTGCCCATATGTTGTAAACGGATATTCCGTTACAAAGCTTTTCCTAACAACTTGTCCATCGGCCCCCAAAAACACACCAGGATTACCCAAGGCAATTACATTATTTCCGTCAAACATCCACATAACACCCCCGTATGATGCGATGTCCCCGGATTTTCTAATACTTAGATTAGTATTATCCTCTATGATGCCTCCAATGTTGCTTGGGTTATTTGGATGATACGACGCTAATTCTTTTTCTTCTATCCACGCAATCATAGACGCTTCATTTATAATATTGGCTGCACTGTGTCGATGATCATTATACTTTTTAGCGGCATCTCTAGCGGTATCGCCATCCTGGCCTCTATCAGGTGATCCTATGTTCCAATAGTTTTCTACGGATATAAATCCTCCGTTATGCATTCTTGACATGTTTTATCCTATAATTGTAGTGTCAGTTATTCGAGTTGCTACTATTTTAGCACCATGTATAGCTGTGCCATATGATGGTACGACAGATGTAAGAAGTCTAGCCGTGGCAAGAATGTCTAAATCTGTGTTTGGTTGCAACACGTCGGTTATGGGTCTATAATATACTCTTCGATCCAAATCTACAACTATATGATATAAATGTATAGGAGTAATGACACGTGTTACCCCCAAGCGGTGCAAATATTGAATAAGGGATGATGTCGACACCGGTGTGTTTGATAAGAGTGCATTATCAAACACTTTTATGATTTCTACAATTACTTGCTTTTCCGTTACATTTCCTACGTATTTAATGTCCGCACCTAAATAAGATCTTACCTTTTCTTTAACTAGTGTGTCAGAGCAAACCACCCTTTCATTAGATGCAAATAAGGATTCGGCAATACTAAGAGCAAAGTTTGTCGTAGACTGGACTGATGTACCGCTAAGTAGTGGTGAGACACCTACAATCTTAGCTGGTAGTTTTAACCTAAGGCGCTCTTTTGTAGTTCTGGCCAAGTCAATATCAATTGTCTGTAGCTCATAACCTTCGATCTCTTCGTTAAATGTGTCAAAAGATTCCATATTAATCAAATTATACGCATCTTCAACACCTAATGACTGAAACGGGATATTTGTATAATATAGACCGCCGATAGTATCTAAATTATTTACTGTTAGAAAAGAGTTTGTAAAAAAGATGTGCGGATTATTCCTTTCAAAAGACAAATTAATATTATTGTACCCGCTCTTAAACACGAATGGGCTAATACTATCAACCGATGGGACTGAATTGTCAGATAATATTTTTATTCCTAGGCTTTTATTGTCCTTACTACTTGAGACAATATTAAAAGTGGTAGGGTTCTTTGAGAAGAATTGTACTTCTAGCAGTGTAGTAATGCTAGTTGTGTTATCCGCGTTTTTGGTTGGTGCAATAGTCGGGGCGTCAGTTACTACAAAACAAAGCTGAATTGGTTCCGAGTCATCTATTTGTAAACGCTTAAAACCTTTAAAATTAAATAGATCTACAAATTCATCTCCAAGATCAATATACTGCTCAACAAGTATATCTTTTCCGTCAAACTGGCTTCTTCTAAATATACTCGAGACGTCATCTATTTTGTAGCACCCTATGTTTTGTCTTATCGGTTTGTATGCGTCTTCACCCTCAATATGTGTGTACTCGGGGGATTGAACGTAGTTGAATATTGTCATGTATCTGCCAATATCGCTTGTACTTAATATTGACCTTGTGACATCAACTAAAATACCGCTTTCGTTGCCAATATCCCTATTACTGCCTATGTAAGAAAATGTGTTATCAGCTCCAACTTGAATACCAGGGAACCCAAGTATTTTTAAAACATTGTCTGTAGTGTAGTAAATCCTACCAACATTGTAAACTCTTGGAGTGGTTACTGTAAGGTTTTTGTCTAATGTGATCAACCCCGTACTCTGATCGTAACTATCGACTGAGTAGATATCTAGAAGCTCCCCGTTTGAAAATATAAACACGTCACTGCTCAGTAGTGAATCGTCGAGTATAAATGACGACGATGCGTTAGATATAGGGCTTAGCAGACGTATTTGATTAGACATTTTATTCGATTCGCATAGGCCTATGCCGGTAAGTTCACTATCATCGTCAGAGTATCCATAAAAAAGTAAATCGCTAGATTGAAGATTTGTTGACGTCTTCCAATATGCGTTTCTTTCTTCGTAGTTTGCACCTGGTAATATAGGTGTTCCCCCCAATATATCATCTACAACGCGTGGTAGGTTTTTCAGACTATCGGGATCGGTTTCATAAACTGCCTGATCCACTAATAAAAACATATAAGTCTGAAGAGACTCATAATAGTTTATAAGATTTCTGTAAGTGATATTATTTGCATTAACCCTGCTTCCAATATCTAGCACGTCCGCATCTAGTAGAGCAACTGCACTAGACACGATATTTGCAAACTCGCCCTGCAAAAGCGCAGACCTTAAGCTACTGTTTGCTATGTGTATAGGCATATACTTTAAAAATCTTTGATCTACATATCTAACAGTTCGCTTTTGAACAAAAATCTCTTTGCATATATTAAGTTTTGCATCATCAATGTCCGATATAAACTCCAACGAGTTAGGCACATTAATTATGTCCATGTACTCAGATGACACACTTGGTACAAATATATGATCTGTTGGAAGTGTATTTACGGATTTGACATCGATGCCCCTAGTCCAGGTTTCTTTAGAATCTATGGTGCCTGCCCCAATCACGCTAAAAGACTCCGTATCATCTAATATTAAGTTAAGTGTAGACTTGCTAGCCTTGAACCAATTGTTTGTCGGTTTTAATGTTAATCCATTATCAAAGCCATCGACAATGTTGGCCACGCTCTTGTTTACGTCATTGATCGTATATCTTTGCGCTCTCTGTGGGCGTAACCTCACAGGTGTACTGTCTTCAGTATACATCCTAGCGATACCTCTAGCGGGCGTGCCGTAGGTATACTGAACCTTATAAAGATTCTCAAGGAACGTATCACTAAACTCTGATAATTCGTTTAAACTCCAAAGAACTCCTCTAAACTTTGAGCTAATGAGATCGAGCACTTTATTAGTTGCAGAAGATCCGAGTATCTTCTTGACTGTTGTAGATCTAATCTGATTTATAAAAATGTCGCCAATCCTCCCAAAGTTTAATACGTTTAACCCAGGATCTTGGTTATTTAAATCCGCCGCGGATATATTTCCAAGTACAATACCTGAGTCTAGTTGAGAGTTGAGCACATCAAAGACATTAATTGGAAATTTTTCTTTTATCTTAATAATTGAGATGTTCCTAAACAAGGCTCTTGTTGATTGGCTTGAGTTTACGTGATATGTAACAGTGTAAACACTATAAGATTCGTTTTCAAAATTATTAATACCTAGCTGAAGATCCCCTATAACTTGTATAGGCTTTCTAAAATAGTTATCCAACGGTACAATATTCTCAAAAGAGTTGGGCAAACGTATGTTAAGAACCTTGTCAATTACATAGCTTCCCTTATTTGGCCCGTCATCTATTCTTAAGATATTTCCATTTGTGAATTTTTCTATAGGGAACTCGTAATCTGTCACATTATCGCCTAAAGCGATAAATACATTATTTGCGCCTGGTATGAGCATATCAACAAATAATGGCACTTCAACATAGAACATTCTTTTAAATAGTTCCGCAAACGCTAGCCCTTCGTCAGCAGTTGAAAACTCCATTGACTCTTTACCTCCCGCAAACGTGGCTACAACTACTTCATCATCTAAATACCCATAACCACTTCCATACTGCCCTAAGTCGAATCTCGAATCAAAGTTATATAACCCGTCTTGTGAGTTATCTCGCCTAACATGCCTAATCTTAAACTTAGACTTAGACAGTGCTATAAGAGGAAGTTGCGCCCTCTTTTCTGCCATATTGGGCGCTATAAATAAATCTAAAAGACATCGGCTAACAAATCCAACACCCTTTGATAGTATTTTAGCCCCGTGTGTTGATATCGTTTCAAACCCCAAACACTTATTGTTAACAAGTTTTTGATTAGACACTGTTACTGACATAATATCTGACATCGGTAAAGCGCTTGTTTCAGATGTTCTAATAACTCTTATTGGGCTGTCTATAATAATACTAGACAACCTTTCCTTTACATCTGCTTTTAAGCCATACATTGCCAAGATTGTTAACCTTGTTCCGTTCGACGTGACGATAATGTCGCCAGGAAGCGCCTTTGTAATGATGGGCTCACTAAGAATTGCTACGCTTCCCGCGGTAATCGTGGCTGTAATACCATCTGAGAACTTTATTATTTCCGTTTCTATGGTAGTCAGATCTATATCTACGTATTTAAATATAGACCATGCTGATGCAAACTGACCGTTAGTTAATGATTGATCGATATAAATCTTTGTCTTGTTTTCTGTCTTTTCAGAATAATATATCTTAAATACGCCTTCTGGTATTTGTATAAAGGACTTTAACGAAATGTCTAAACTACCATTTAGAGTGACTGTATTGTCTAATACTACGTACCCAAAACCGCTAAAGTTTGGATTAGTATTAACTGTATTAAATAAGGTGGATACATTAGTCAGCGTAGTCGGCTCTACGTAAATATCCGTCTTGCCTCCTAGATGCAACTCGGATGTAATGACCTCCCCATTCACTATCGCACTGGGCGTATCTTCTAGATTAAGCAACAACGCTTTACCGCCAACACCTAGGTCAATATCTGTGTAAACAATGTAGCTCTTGCCGACGTCCATAAGAATTGGTTCATTTTGTGAGGACAGTATAGTAACAACCCTTAATTTAATATTGTCCGTGCTACGAATAATATTACCTACATGTAGAGAAGTACTCACATCCTCGAATGTAACAAATAATAAATTCCCAATACCGTACCCAACACCAAAGGTTTTAAAAGCGCCTTTTCCATCAAAATTGACCTTGTCTCTTACCATCTCAATATCGCCGAATCCCACGACTTCCACGGATCTAATACTCCCCGAATAGTTTTCTAATCTAGCACTAATTCCTTTTTTAGTAACAAGCGATCTTTCAGTAGCTGACCTAGGGAGCCTATCCCTAAGTAATGCACTATTATCCTCGGTGTCACTTCCGCCAGAAAACGCCGTAAGATTAGTTATGCTCACTAGACCACTTATATTTTGTATCGAAACTATACTGCCTTGCGAAACATTCCCACTGGATCCAGGAAGGGCGGCTGTTACATTGAGGTCAAAGTAGTAGTTTGCGTTAGGCAGTCTATTAGCCAATAAAACGGATGTGTCTATTTGCTCAAAGTTAGTGGGAAAAAACATAACATTATCCTGAGATTTTATTATGTTTGTCGTGTCAATTGTTAGGCTTGCAAGTCTATTCACCGTAATTCTCACGGTACCTGTTGCTTTTGTACCTATTTTACGACTAACTAACCAATTAGATGCAAGTGCATCTGCGTCTGCATCCGACATAACATTAAGATTGTCTATACTTAATGATCTTTTGATACTTTGTAGTTCTTGTCTATACGCTTCAAAATATAGTTGCCCAACATTTATTAGAATATCCGTTACAGCGTCCCCATTTGATATAGGGCTACTTGGGTATAACTCATTAAACTTAGAAATTAAAAAGGTGCGTATATCTGTAGACATTGGGTCAGATCCGAATGCCTTTACAATTGGTTTTACAACCAGCTCTTGCGCAAAGCCATTTTCAGCTAAGTCTATTAGTGGGTCATAAATTCGTAGTCTAGACTCAACGAGCCCTTTTATGTCGATCATAGTTATACCTCTATATTTGTTCCAACAGCTTGATTATTCGCATTATATATCATAACAGAAACAGATACACTCTGTTCTTTTAGATTATAAGATAAGTTAGTAATTTGTACTTTTAGTAAGCGCTCATCGATCGGTAATTTTGAGCTTTGTGTGTCAACGATATATTGTTCCGCGTCTGATATTGTTTGTGTGATCAATGGCTCTAGAACTTCAGTATCATTTATGTTCATGCCGACTAGATCCCTAAACCTAGTACCCATCTCTGGATCAAACATAGATGTACCTTTACGTGTTAAAAGCGTCTTTACAAAAGTTTGTACAAGTTTAGACATTCCAGATGTCACGCCTATTGTATCAGTCAAACCAATTTTAATAACAGCGTCTCTTTTAGTATTTATAGCATTTCTGCCATAGACTACCACACTAGAAACCCTTTCATTCAAGATGGGAAGCTCACTAATAATTACAGAATCCGATAATATTGCAAACTCTGGGCTTTTTACATTATTCACCATTACGTGAGATGCACTCAAAAACCCAGACCCTGTTATTTTAATAGAAGGTGTTTGTAGTGATGTTTTATCAATTTTTTGTATCGGAAGTATATCCGTAAGTTCTATTACGCGTATGTCCATCATTGTTCCTTAAGTATGCGATCGATATGGTTTAGAAGTTCTTCGAGTTGCTGTTTTTTTCTTATATTATTGTTGTTATACGATTTGGCAATAGATTCTAATGTTTGGTTAAAGTTTGGTGTCTGCGTCTCTCTTGTGATATACTGTAACTTACGCGTTAGAGCCGCAATTAATTGTGTTTTTTCAGCTTCCGTCATTTTGTCACCAGATCATATATTGTTCTTCTAATTACATTTACAAGATAAGTATTACTATTTGAATCGTTCTCAGTACGGCTTGAGTAACTAACAATGTCTCCGTTTAGTAAATCATCTAGGGCTAGGTCATGCTTGTGCATTCTATGCTGATTTATAATTTGGTTTAAATTTTTAATAACGTAAGATTGTAGTCTTCCGACAGTATAAGTCTTAAATAAATTAATAAATATTTGCACGGTAGTGTTTAATTTATTAATAGCGCTTTTCAAAGCCAAAGTATCGAGACCTTTGTAGTAATCCAGCCCGTTATTGTCTAAACTAGGTAACCTACTGCATAAATTCGCCCATCTTCTGTAGCACCCCAGCGATACACTCCTAGGCCCGACGGTTATCCTATCCGATAGTGTAAGCTCTCCCTGTATACTTGTAATCACCTCCACATCTGAAAGGAAGTCTCCCGCCTGTATGAAACTTAGTGGCGACTTAATTTTGTTATGCTTCTGCTGATCCTTGCCAAATATTTTATTAACGTTTTGAGACCTTGTTGGGATGGAAACGTACTGCAATACGACATTACACATTTTACCGTATAAGTCTTCAACGGATGACGTGGCAAAGACAATTTTTTGAGACCTTACTATAATAATATCCCTATCAAATATTAAGCTAACATCCTGATTCTCCAAACTACTAATACTTGTTTCATCAAACCTAGTTCTATTAATCACAGACGTGTTATTTTTTCCGCCTACTGCCGTAGATAACTCGGACGATGTATAGTAAAAAGTGTACTTTAGAATATCGTCATTTCTTGTGGATAACCGAAACCCTAATGCCCCGTTTTGATCTTCTCTTGCATTTATTTTTAATACTTTGGTATCGGCATTATACACTATATTTTGCGCTACAAACGACATAGAGCTCTCATTAAGAGTCACAGTTACTGGGGGTTCACTACCCTTTTTTAAAATTTTTACGACAACATTATCACTTTGTAAAAAGTCTTGTGCGAGACTCGTCGAAACTTCTTTTACTGGTAATGTTATGTAGTTATTATTCACAAGAGCTTCCTCTGGTTTAGTAACTAATAAAGGTGTTGTTGAGAAAGTCATAGATGTCGCTTGGTCAGATGTATGTTCTGCGGAAATATTTAAGATTTCCATCCCGTCTATTAACGATACTCTTTCCTTAATATTGATACTATTCGGCAATTTTAGTAGTTCACTAACAATTTTGCCATTATAGAGATAAATAGCTTGATCTTTTCGAAAGTTTAATATTTTATTCTTATAGTAATTAAGCCGTTGTTCTATGTCATATGCGTTCTCAGGCGTGTTTTCGGATCCTATTAAACCAAGGTTAGTAATCGCATTCTTCAACATCGGAAGCATCAGCCCATACAGTAAGTTTGGGCGGAGGCATAGCATTGTTAAAGTATTGGTTTGGATGGACAGAAAATCCGTTTTGCTCGTATATAATTCTGTTTCGGATGTTATCATTGTCGTTGCTCCATGTTTTAACTCTATCCTGTAGTATTTGTACATCAAAACCGATTAGATAACAAATAGATGAAGCGGACGTGATATGATCCCCCTTATCATAAAATAGCCACCTTACAGCTCGCTTGCCGTCTCTTTCTATTTGTGGAGTTAGCCTATCTAACAGTAAACACCTTATATCATCCAGTTGTCTTTGAAGGATAGAAAACAATAAGTTTATATACTCCTCTGGAAGCTTTGATACGCTACGAGACTGTGATGTCGAGATAATTAATGTTTCGTTCCGGTCCGACCCTTTTAAGCGGCGTTGCTTCATTATTTGTAGCTCCCACTGGTTCGTATGGTTTTGTTTTAAAAAGAACTCTGTAGCTACCAGGTGTTAAATTTGAGAATACAAAACTTTTAGTATTTGAGTCATAGCTCGCTTGCGTAGAATTAATATAAGCATTTATTTCCCGAAACTCGTAGGACTCAATAAGCTCTGTACCATCACTTAAATACACAATCGGGTTTATGCTAATTGTTGGTCCGACATACTCAGTAGAGGCTACTATAAATGTCGGTCTAGGCATTATTATATCTATTAAAGAGCATACTGCCTGATTTGGAATATGTATATTTCTGCTCACAATATCATAGATTGTGCTACTATACGGAACAATAGGTACGTTGGTAAATATATAGTCGTATCCACGAAGTAAATCAAACTCGATATTTCCATAAGCATCTGATGTTGCGGTTCCTGTGCTCGAACTTAGATCATCGTTTCTATTATACATACCATCTTGTGTAAATATACCGATCCTCCAACCAACTAAAGGTTTACCGACGGCGTCTACAAGCTTTCCATATATTCTGCAAACACTCGCATCGCTAGGAACACTTGTTAAAATAGATGTTCCCACCATTCTGTAAATCGCATTTTCTTCGATGGTGACTGTTCTTGGTAAAAACGTATGCGTTGTACAGTAAACTCTTAAAAGATATGTGCCCAAGGGTAGTTCAATATTGATTACGCTACCAAAGATTGTAGTCTCCTCAATAACCCTTTGATAGTTTGCGTCATAAATGCGTACTACACCATCAACTGATGCGTTTTCTTGATCTGTAAGATAGATTGAGAATATTGTCATAGAGTACTCTTAATAAGTGCCGTGTAAGGAGGATATGGGCTGTTGTAATTATCGGCCACAGAAGCTTGAACGTCTAACAAATTAAAGTCTTCATTTGGTACTGTGATTTGTCTTTTAATGTCCGATTGTTCTATCGTAAAAAATATATTTACGCCTTTTACTAACTTTATACTTGCCCGCCCGTCAACATCCGTGGTTATTACCCTAACTGCATTAGACGACCCAATGTTATATTCTATATTATTATCCACTAATTTCTTATTTTGTGGAAGCGCATGAAAAACAATTTTAGTACCGGCTTGTGGCACACCAAATATGTCGACAAATCTTACATTGGCGGTCACGATATTAGCGTCAGTAATCACGGGCGATGTTATTTTTTTCTCCGCATAATAGCCTTGAGCGCGTAATACAGATACAACTTGAGATTCATTCTTCTTAATGAAATCGTCTAATTCTTCATTCGTCATTGTTTTATTCTCGTTATTCTTCTCTTAAGCTTAACATATTTATCTTCCATTTCTCCCAGTACAGAAATGTTAAATAGCTCCCGCCATTCTTCTGTATCTTCAAGTCGTTCGATTACTCTGTGTAGTCTTTCTGATTTTTTTTCTAACGATTCTTTACAATATGGAGGCACTGTTAGTGTTATAGTACTAAATTTCTTTCCCGATTCAATTGCGTCTATTGTAGCCCCTCCGCTTTCTAATAAAGCGGCAAGTAATAAATTTGTTGTTTTAAATTGTGTTGGTTCAACTTGTTCGGACATGTTTAGTTTCCTTTAGGCATGTATTTGCGGAACATCGGAAGGGGATCCTTTGGCACGCTATAAGTTTCTAGTGTAGCTAGTTCTTTAATAGATTTCATTTTTTTATATGATGTTGCAATAGATTTCAAGTAGCCCAAACCATTTAGAGGTGAAAGAGATACATTTTTTTCTTTATCTTGCGTAATTTTAGTCTCTGCGTATGTTAAATACGCATTCCACCCATCATCAGGATTTGACATTGCGATAGCATCTCGTAGTTTTTCATATGTCACAGGTAGAAAATTATACATATATAGCATTGTAGCTTTAATGACATACGGAGTCCCTGCTGGGCAACCTTTCCAAGCATCAACCATGCTTTTAAGTTGTAGCTCTACTTCCAATTTTACGGGAGCTAACCAGCACCATCTGTATTGCGGATTTTGCGCCAATAGTACGGGCTCATACCGCTTCATAAGATCATACCAAGTTGTTGGTATATACTGCCAACACCCGTAATCTCCTCTGTAGTTGTCACGCTCTCTATATCCTTTTGTTATAGGTTGGCTTGTGACTTTTGGCTGAGTTCTTGGAAAAGGTCCCAAGTCCTTGTTTACAAATTTTGTGTCGTCATACACAACTCCCTCTCTCGGTCTAATATCAAACCCTTGATTAATTACGGCTGGCTGCCCAATAATGTTAAGGCTTTCATTTGCTTGAATCTTATTTACAAACATAATGAAAATTTCCTTCTCTTTCTCCTCTAAAGTCACTATTGCGGGCGCAAGCTCGTTTATCATTCTTATACTTTCACCTTTTTTACTAGCATACCTAGCGTCTGGATGCATACCAGGGGGTCTGACATTTTTCCACCCAAATCCGTATAGAGCATTTGTGTCAACTTCATAAGTAACGTTTTTCGGTATAATGGGTTGCCCATTTTCGCCAATTAAAAACACTTTATCTATATTAGACACTGCCCCAACGTTGTCCGCCACTTGCTTTGAAAAAGAAGTAAAAGCGGATTCACTCAATGTATTTGCCGATCTTGAGTTTGTCGTTGCGATGTCGGAATCTACCTTTTTTAGTAGATTAAAAACGTTCTCTCGCATTTTTTTTAAATCAGTTAGGTTCGGAACGGGGCCTGGGCTACATTTTGGTAACTCACTCATTGATACTGCTCCCACTTTGCGCGTATACTAGCAATCAATCTGCTTACTTTTGATGGGTTTATATTTAAGTCTTTGGCAATTTCACCTGGTTGCATTTGTCGTGAACCGTTAAGACCGAAATAACGCTCAAATACTTGTTTCTCTTCTATATTAAGTTCGTATGGGAGCATCTTTAAAAGAATGCGATCACCTGTTGCTTCATGCCTGAAATCAGAATCGTCTGTAATTCCAAGATCTCGTCTATCCTCCTTCATGTACATTGACACTTCTTTTGGTGTTACAGGTCGTTTATATTCTAAAGACATTTTTTCAGCTAACTCTTGTGGAGTGGGATCTCTGCCGTATTCGTCCCTATAGAGAGTTCTTGCAGTTTTGTATTCTCCAAATTTTGCTCCACCGCGATTTTCCGGAATACGCGCCAAGTTTTGATGGGATAAAACAAATCGTTCAATTCTATTCAATCGTTGGCTCACGTGTGTTGATAAAGATGCCCCCTTGGATGGGTCATATTCTTTTAGGGCTTCTATAAAATGTTTTTCCGCTTCCATTTCAATGGCCATTCTAGGGATGTTTACACGTGCCCACTTATCAACATTTACCTTAATTAAACCACGCATGCCTTCCTGTAAAGGTCTTAGATACGTAGGGTCATAATTACTAGATTTCCATTTATGCCAAAGATCCATTTCTTTCGCCTTATCGATAGGCGTTTTTGAAATTTCCTGCAACCCTGGTGGAAGAGACGGTAAGTCAGGATTTAGAGATGTGATTGGCGTAGCTCTCTTTTCAAGTAATCCGCTTGAATCCGATAGTAAGTATTTTTCAAGATCATTCATATTGGTATTCCTCTATTATGTATAGACTCGACGTATTTCCTAACAAGCTCTCTACGAACTTCTTCTACCATAACGGCGGGGCTTATAGGTGCATCTCCTGTGTGTGGGGTGTCGCTTATCGGTGGCGTAAGCCCTTGAGAGCAAAGGTTAAACGCCTGCTTAGATGTTTCTAGATTTATGTCAAAGCTATGAAACGCATTTTGACCAAGCATAAAATCTAATGTTGCTATCTCGCGATATATGTACGACCTAGTAAACTTTCCCAAGGAACTGTCTGAATTGATAATAGACGATAGTATGTTTTTTTCCAAGTTTTCTATTGCTGATTCCTGAGATGCGTAGGCTGTTCCATCTTCAAATTTAAAGTACGGTTTTTCTAAAGACGGATCGTCAACAACTGAATTTACACCTAGCAATTCCTTATATACCTCGTTTCCTATTTTGTCTGACCTATATGCTCTATCAAGCCATAATGGCTCAATACGTGATTCTAAAGGATCCTCAGTTTGAGTTTGCCCCACTGCCTCAGAACTTGGCGCAATAAATGTACCTCCAAGTTGTATGCTTGCGTCCTTGTGACGCCTTGCATACGATATTGAATAGCTTGTTGTTGCGTTCCCTTGATCTATTGTGTGCGTGACCAAGCTTACTAATCCGATATAATGATTTGATACCGACCCCAATAGGTCGGACCCAGTTGCGGTAGTACTATATCGATCTAATACTACACAAGGAAACCCTACTGCGATATATGGATTAAATATCCCATTTATGCTAATCGATGTCTTAGATAAACGAGATTGCACATATAAGTAATCGGTAGTTCTTGCCAAAAATTCTGTTTCATTATCCGCTTGTGGGTTATTTATTAAGAACTTAAAAATATCCTTTGTTGAAAATTCAGGTACAATGCCTGTAAATAGTTCATGATCAAGAAGATACCCACTGAATTTTTTACCCCTATCAACAGTCGCTATAAACTCTTTAATCTCATCGCTCTCTGCCGTGTTACTATCTAGCAAGTTATTTACGGGTATTAAAGATGGAGAAAAATAAAAGGTAGATGCTACGCTTTGGTTAGGATTTTGTGAAATAAACTCATTGTTGGCTTGTAAGGTCATTCTTGTTGTAATATCGGAAACAGCGGAATTTACATTAAATGTTTCATACATGTTTGGAAATATAACATTGCACGTAGGTGCTACTGACCAGAATAGGTCGGGAAGAAACATAATATTTTTTAACATTTTAGAGCCAACAAGCTCAGTAGGTTCAGGTGTAGTACTTGCGCCCACTGACTCATAAAGTCTTTTATAAACAGATCCGTTTACACTCTTAAATATCTCTAAAATTTTGCTGTAGTTAACAGGTCTAGAGTAAATTACTTGTAGTAGCTCGCTCAAGTCTCCTAGGATTAGCGCTTGGTCTTTGCTTGAACTAACTAGCGCTAATTTACTAATCAAGGATATAAGTGCAATATGACTTTGAGGATTAGACGTTGTAATAGGTTTATTTACTTCTTTGAGCCATACACGAATATCCTTAGACCCCAAGACCCTTTTGTATGAGTCTGATGTTAAACCAAACCATGTGATTGGATACGCAGCGGCGTCCTTTTCCTTTGTTAAGGTATTGTCTATTTCAGAATTTGATATGGATTCTAGATAGGACACTACCTCTATTTTTACACTATCTGAATTTGATGATAGTGACCCAACAGTTGATGGGTATGAGCAAGGGTTGGATACACGAGTATAGTAAATTACGTTGAGAACTTCATCGATAATTTGCGATACCGTCAGCAAGCCCCCCTCGATCTTAAACACGTTTTGTAGCATATTGATTAAAAAGGTGTTAGACATTAGCTTAGATGCAAAAGTATCTTTTGAGTAAATCCCAAGTTGTTGTAATATTTTCAAACGTAATTGCTGCACAGTTTGAAAAGTAGAATACCCCGCAATTTCCATTACACCGTCGGGATTTATAAATCCCGAGAATCTTTCTATTGTGTGTACGATAGACGCCTGTAGCCCTGTCGTATTTTCATAACCAATCGTTAGTGGTTTTGGGTCTCTAAAAATACGCTCTATGTTCTCAGTTGCGTTAAATTTTATATAGTTATATTGTACGGACGCACCTGCATATATATACCTAACGTTACTGGCCACCCCCGCATTTGCGGTAATATCACCGGTTTCTGAAAAATATACAAAAGCTCTATTGTAGTTTTCATAATGATCTTTGCATTCTAGTACGCCATTAATACCACCACTAGCGTTTTTACTATAGGATATCCCATGAATTTCCCCTGTAAACAATATTCTATATCTTTTATCACCAGCTAGATCTAACCCTTCTTTGTAATCGGATTCTAGTGAAACGGCAATGTCTTCTAAAAAGAATAAATGAACGCATGTCCTCGGAGAAATGTTTAACATCTCTGGCGTTGCAATTATCGTAATAGACGCGGTTGCACCACCCCCACCAACATTACAAGTGACACTTGCTGAAATAACGGGGCACTCTATTCCCTCTAAGAACAATCTTAAGCGTTTTACGGATTCGATCATCTTATTACTCCTAATGCGGAGTTTGCTTTAGCGTTTGTTTCGTCCATAATTTTTTGAGCAGATCTTCCAAATAAATTATTGGCTGCTTCAAGGCCCTTATATAGTGCCAAACTTGCTACAACAGTTAGTGTCTGTTTTAATTTAACGTTAAGTCCATCAAATATTGATGCGTCGTTAACATGAGCATCTAGGTATCCTGGCGCTTTATTTCTGACGTCTTCTTCTCTTATCGACATTTCTTGCTTTTGTTCTAAACTTACATACACTTTTGGTTCCAAAGTTCCTATAGAACCGCGTCTTCTAGCATCTTCATACAATAGAACGTTCAAAGATTTAGTCTCGCCTTTTGGTGCGAACTGCACTTGAATATACTGAACGTCAGAAATCGCATTTAAATCGTCAAATAGATCGTCATAACTTTTACCCGATACATGATTTACGTACTCATCCGGAAACAACGAACGATAGCCTTTTCCATAAATTGGGTTTAGTTTTGCTGTATCAGCATTACTAGGAAGCTTAATACCATTTGCACGCGCCTCATTATCTAAGTTGATTGTATTGCCCTGAGTTGCGTAAAATGCTAGTTCGTCTGATAGACTAGCAAAACTTCTAGTAACTGAGCTTTCTTGTGATCCGCCTAGTACGGATTTAACTAATAAGCTATTTGAATTCTGGCCATCCAAGTATTCCTGTAGAGGTTTTGCTTTATTTTTAATAACACTTGGGTCAGTCAAATGTTTCACCTTTGCCACATGCATATTAAATGAGACACCCACCGAGTTTGGTTGCTCTGAATTTAAATCATAACTTACATTGTGTATATGACCATAATATATTACGCCCTCCACCGTTATTGTGACTTCTTTATTTCTAGCCGCGGTTCTTGTGCCTCTAAACGAATTAACGTAGTTTCTGTCAAATTCCGCAAACCACTCAAAAGTTTGTGAGTTTAAAAGAAGACCCCTAAAACTTGCTGTTGGGCTTTTGTCTCCAAAAAAATAAACATAATTTTCACCAAACGTTTCAATAACTTGCATTTTCTCATCTCTTGAAAACGTCATATTTTGAATAAGAAAGTTATTATTAAAGTTTGTAAATTTAGACGGGTCGATGTACGAAGAGTTTAGCATTGCGTTAGGAGACATGATCGTGGCGTAATAATTCTTATTAGGTCTTAGCCCATTTAATGGTCTTCTTACGTGCTTTTGTGACTCCTCTCCGTTGTCGTCTTTAAACTCTTGAGATAGCATTGATTTTGTCGTGTACTGCAAATCAGAGTATCTGGCAATTGTATATGTTTTAGACATTTTTAACTACTTTCGTCATTGCGTGAATAATATGATTGTCTACCGGAACATAGTTTTCTTTTTTTGTAATTATGCGGTATGCAACGCCTCTTGCAAGCATATCTATGATCTGGTCGGGAACGATGTAATCATAAGTTTCTGTATAAAGCGATATACCTTGTTTATCCTTAGCTGTGACTGCTTGTCTTAGTATTGGGTTAGAAATCATTTATCCCCCTTTAATTTGTGGTATGTTTGCGTTTATGTCGGAAATTAAAATGTTTATCTTACCTACCATATCACCAACTGCTACGCTATATTGATGATTAGATTCTACTGTATTCTGAATATATTCCTTAGTTTTGTATAGGTCAAAATGCGAGCTAGACATAATATTTTTAGCAATCTTTTCATCAAGAAATTCTTTAACAAAATTAGACATTTTTAGTCCTTCAGATTCTTAATTTGGTCGGTAGTTGCGGAATTAAACTTTCCTTGTGTTTCTATTGCGGACGATACGGCCTCCGCAAATTTTACGCTTTGTTGACTTACTGCTGCCATACTTTGTGCTAATTCTTTTCCGTACCCATATTCTTGGTCGCGTATTTTTTGCTCGTCTTGGTTGTTAATAGTATTTCGAAAAGCGGGGTCAGATATCGCTTGAAGTTCTAATCCCTTCTGTATTTCTTCAATACTTGAACTTTCGTATTTAGCCCGAAGTGCGTCTGTGTTAAACTTCTCAAGTAAGCGCTTCTTCTTTTCGTCCGTAGAGCCTCCGCCCTTAACAATGTCGCTAATATCCCTTAACCCGCTTTTTTGCATCTGCAATGTTTTGTACATTTCAGAATTAGGGTCTAGGCCCAATTTATTGATATCCACGGATTTAAATAAATCCATGTTTTCTTCAAGTATTTTAGCCTTTTCACCAGCAGACCCCGCCTGATTAAACTCCTCTATAACTTTACTTAATTTAGATTTCTTAAACAGTTCACTCTTTTCAGCTCCCGCTGTATTAAACGCCGCCATATTTGCATTAGCCGCCTTTAATTTTCTTACGCGCTTTAAACCCTCTCGTGCAAACTCGGATGCTTGTGATCTATTACTTGAAGACTCTTTTGCTAGATCAAATATGTCTTCGAGTAGTGCGTCATTTTCTAACTCTTTAGGATCTATGTGTATCCCCTTACTCTTAAAAATCTGTGCTACTGCCTTTGCTGCCTTGGTTGTATCTTTTTCCCCAGAAGCATACTTTAAAGCCGTTCTGAATTCGTCGTCATTTTCCATAACCATCGTAGCCCTGAGTAATGCCTCTTGTAGGCTTAAAGAACCTCCCCCTTTTTTAAATATGTTTGAAAACGCCTCCCCACCAACGAACATACCGATTTCATCGGATATCTCCTCGCCAAAATCACTGATTTCAGTCTGTAATTTTGCAATCTCCTTAACACTAAGTCTGCCAATAACATTAGTGTCAACCTCTCCTCTTTGAATCTGTGCTAGCTCTATTGCTCTTGCTTGTAACTGCCCACTGTATTTATCTTTATATTCGGGAGATTCGGCGACTATTCTTAAAAATGCCCCAACGTCGATTCCCACATTTTTCGCAATAGGAACGAGTTTTTTAATTATATCTTGTGGAGACCCACCATCAGCTACTGCATCTTTGAACACATCTAAAAGAAAGTCCATGCCCATTTTTTTATCTTTGATCTCGTCTTTAAGCTTTTGTACATCAGCTGTCATAATTTCTCTAACGCGCTCTCTCCCGTTCACTCTCCCCTTTTCATTTGTGATATCGCTAATTGCTTCGTCAGTAAGATTAAATATACTGCTGTCCGCTTCTTTTCTATTTTTGTAGAAAGACGAGTACTTATCCCCCGAACCTTTTAATAAATCTGTCGCGTAGTCGGGTGTTCCAAACTTACCCATTAAAAAATCCTCAGAAAGTTGCTTTTGCATATCGTCTACTCTAAATGCAGAGTTCTGCCCAGCCTCGTAAAATGGCGTAATAAATTCTTTACCAAACTCACCCCAGTGCCCTCTTTGTATAGCTATACCCATTCTATCCCCCTTTTCCCCAATTACGTTTAATGCCTCGCCTCCCATTGCTTGTAGAGGTTTCCCTGTAACTCTATTAATTTGCGTGCCCTTTCTACTTAGCCAAGCTCCTAGAGATCTGTATTCAATATGTGACGCGAGTCTAGCTCTATTTTGGTTTTGATCTAGCTGTCTTTGATATTCGACAGTAAGCTCTTTCATGCTCTTAGCGGAATCCATAAGTATGTCCGTAAATTGCATTTCAAACCCGCCCAGGTCCGAAATTAGTTTTCTTTTTTGTTCGTGTGAAAAATTATTTCCGCGCGTAATTGCTTCGATTACATCTTGAACGCCCCCTGCGCCCAATTGACTAGATATATTTGCACCCAGACCCTTTTGCATTTCGTTTACAAAGGATATGCTACCCTCTTTTGTCTTAAGCTTTTCACCTACAACATCGCCCATCTCTTTTAGAGTAATATTTCCCATGCTTTCTAACTTAGATCTATCTATCTTACCAGTGAATTTACCTTCTTTATCTTGCTCCGCTAAGTACGCAGTAATTAGCTTTCCTTGTTCTGTTTGCTGTAATAATCGTGCATTACCCATTACAATCTGTTGTGCCATATCAGTAACCGCGTCTTCCCCTTGTTTTCCGGTATACTCATTTATCGACTCTTCATTTAATCTACCGTGTTGCATTGCTACGCTCAGTTTTCCCGCAACGTCTCTAATTGCTTCGGCACCTAGTTTTCTTTTACCGCCCATCGATCTAAAGGCCGAAGACCCGTATTGTTGCAACCCCTCAATTCTACCCTCAGAAAAACCTATACCAACATTTTGAGTATATTTATTTTGAGCGGCATTTCTTCGTATATCCTCAAATGAAAAAAACCCTGATTGTATCGCTTGTTGCATGATTGGTGCCATGTCCTCCATGGATTTATTTAAATCTATGCTCATCTGTCTCATCGTCTTAACGGCTTTTTCAAACTTAGACGTCATCTCTTTAAGATTTTTGCTTGATTGAAAAAACTTCATGTCGGTTAATTTTTGAAACGTGCTTAATAGCTCTCTGTCGTTTGTCATCATTTCCGGTATATTCGCTAGGTTTCTCATAGAATCCGTAAACTGTCTTGCACCATCTCTACTTACCCCCATACCAAAATTTCCTCCCATGTCCCTATTTCTAAAATTACGATTTAGCATATTGTCTACTGCTATTTGTTGTTGCGCGCCCTGAAGGAATTGCCCAGTAGTATACTTACCAATATTGCTAGCTATTGCTAAAGGCATCATGGCAGGGTTAATAAGTGATGCAGCGTTAACCCCGAAGTTCGCAACGCTCATCATTTTATCCATACCTGAAAACATATTTGACGCCATCTGGTTACCAAATTGATTTCCAAAAGTGGTAGTACCGAATAGCCCTGGAGCAGTTAAATCCGTCCCTGGCGCAAAACTAAACGCACCCGCATTTTGTTGAAACATATCTAGTCCTTATAAAAATATAACGTATTAGCTGTGATAATAACACATAACCAGCACAGAAAGGAAAAAAATGCTAGGCTTTGGTTTAATGTTAATGGGCATGTTTGTGGCCAACACCGCAGGAGTACGTGCAATTGCAGGAACAATAAATGTTCTTGACGAGGAGCTAAACGCAAAAAATGCGTTTAAGTGTGAAGTTAACGTCTTGGGTAAAACGTTACACATCAATCACAAAAAGAACCGCGTGCTCGCACAACGGTTCTTTGATGTATGTCGTATGGGGAATTCCGTAAAGCAAGTCCCTGAAATACGTTTTATTCGTATTTACCTATTTACAGAATGTTTGTTATATGGGAAACCAGTTGACGCTTTGCCGGAGGATTATTTAAAGGATTATCCGGAGTTTCGTGAATTATTCTTATATGAGACTAGGCGTATTTGGGCGTTAAATCATGGAAGTATTCTCCCATTTGTGGAAATACTTCGTATCAATAATTGTAAAGGGTTTAATCTTCCTTCCGAAGATGATCTTTTTGCCAAAGAATGAATGTAAGAAGCAGCGCTTTTTCTGGACGTGTCAGGGATGCCTTAAACGGACCAGGTAAGGATGATCTACTTAAGTCGATTTCAAATTGGCTGACTAGTTTCTCAGCTTCTTCTTTTAGCTCATTTGACGGTTTCATTTACTATCATCCTCCAAAAACAAAGGCGCCCTTAGGGTGTTGTGATGTACCACCGTGCATACTAATGCGACCGCTGTCTTTCTTTTTTAGATCAACCATGTTGTCATCGTGATCAAAATCATTTTCGTCATAGTCTTCACCATCGTAATCTTCCTCGTAATCATCGTCTGAATCATCTTGATAATCGTCATCGTGAACAGGAAAATCGTCATCATCTACATCCACGGGAAAATTATCGTCGTCATAGTCGTCATCGTCATAATCTTCTTCACCCTCAAGTAGATCTGGGGGGAGAGCTTGCACCTTTGTGTATTCATTTAAGATACGTACAGATTCTTTTTGAATTTGTTCATCAGACAAATTTGTAAGATTGAGAATGGCGCGGATTGTTAAGGCTTGCGCATTGACATCACTGACAAGTTTTCTAACTACATCGGATGTTTTTAGTTTTTTAGCTGTTCTCATTATTAACCTTTATCGAGCTAATCTTTCTTAGCTCGTCTTGTGAGGGTTTAAGCATTGTTTTTGTAATTTCGTTTAAAATGGTATCCACTACATCGCTTGGGACTCTTCTACCATCTTGTGTAAGTACTAAGTTTTTAGGTTCTAGTCCATCATGATACGAAAATGACTCCGTGCAGATTTCGAGAATGCTCTCAATAAATGCGATTCTAAGACTTAGATCCGAGTGACGTTTTAAAAGATCTGATAAGCTAGTTGTCTTTGGTTTTTCAGATACTACTTCTTTTTTAGCAACTGAGGAGCGCATAAAATCTCCTTTGCAAAGATGCACCCGCTGTTATATCTTTGATAATATTTTTAAGCGGGTAAATTGTTAAACCTCTAAGAGATCTAGCCTTGTCAAGACCTTCCGCGTCTGCCATTGCTTTGTATCTGATATCGGTAGGGTGGTATTTAACGTAGATATCCGCGTTGTTTTCTAGTTTTTCGAACCAATCTACTAAACGAGACGCAAGTTCATCGGTTGTCAGTGAAACAAGATCGTGGCATGACAAATTTTCAGTATTTAACATTCTCTTTTTTTCACAAGGGCAAATTGCCACGCCTTGTCGAATGTTATTTCCTGGAATAAACTTTCCACACCCTTCTTTGCCTCGAATGATTTCTCTGTCTTTGACACCCACTGTATTAAGCGCCAACCCCCTATCACGTTCAGCACAGATATACATCATTTCGTCGCCTTCTCCATCAAGTCTAGCACCGGATTCCCAAGCGCTAATTGCTACGACATTAGGGCCTGCCGTAGTTCTGTTTTTGTTAAATACGACCTCAATTTTGTATTTAGCTGGAGCGTCGACACTTTGTGCAATCATCTAAGAGCTCCGATTCTAACTTGTTTAATTGTGCCTCGTGCGGGTTTGACAAAGTTATTCATTGGAGCTTCGCCCCCGCGGTCTGGAGTGGGCGCAATTAAGATTGATTCAAGCTTTTTTAAAGCTTCGTTTAAATCACCCTTAATTGTAAAATCCCAAGTGAATGCAACTTTATCGTTTTTCAAAACCCAGGGTCTGCTAAATCTGAGTGTCCATGGTGTAGACATTTCAGGGTTAGACTTTGCTGTGGCTTCAATTTTTAATGCGCTTTCAATAAAAAATATTAGGCGCGATTCCGCCGCCTTCATATTAGCGTCTTGCGCATTAATAGGTTTTAATCTTCCAAATACGACTAACAAGTCATCGTTAACAATATTTGAATACACTTCGACGTTAAGCTTGGTAAGGATAGCTTTTAATCTATCTAAAGGTACTTGAGTTTCCATTTAAAAAGCGACTCCATAAATCTAGGATAAAGTTGGTTTCTATACTAACTTGAAATCTAGCGTCTTTGCTAGAATAGTCAAGTGATACGGTTTTTTGTGTGATGTCAAGACTCAGTCCTGATTTGCTTCCTGTATCTTCAGAAACATTGACATGATTTCCCAATCTGACTGCGGGCTTTTCTGTCGAATTAGAAGCGCTATTGTTGGCAATACGATATTTGTCCATAGTATTTTCCTGCTAGTGTTGATGCTGGTATTAAAGTGTTTTTTATTAAGTACGATGTGCGTGCATGATGACATGCTTTTATTAACAATGGATTCGATGCTATTTATTTCATGCTCATCATTTATCATTTTAAGATGCTGAGTTTTTAATAAGTATGAAACGGACTCCTCAGTTAGTTCTGGCGCAGTTCCCGCGCCAGACGGATGAACTACCATAACCCCCTGTAAGAAATCAATAATGATAGCCCTACAACCTTCGTCAGCGAAAGACACAACTTGCTGACCCAACTCTAAATTAGTCTTTGGTAAAGCTAAAATTTTAGTACTGTTGAGGAGATTTTGTTCGTTCATCTTTTTTCCTTTTTGTATTTACTAGCTCTCTAACAACTTGGGACACCGATTTTGATTCAGATTTACTATATGTTTTTAACCATACAATATCGTCTTCAGGAAGTTGAACTAATAAACGTTTCATATGTTGCTGATCTCAGATCCGGGAGGTACTACCGCAAGTAGGTCCATCCAAAAAATAATGCTTATATCGTCATATTTGTGGATATCCGCAATATACTTTCTGTAAACAACGCGATCACCAACTTTAAAGTCAAGTACCGATGATGGAATTAGCTTGTCTGAAATAGACATCTCTACAAGTTTGGCTTCCGTGTTTTTAGTAGGTCTTGCGTAAGATACGAACTTAGGCATCATTTCAATTACACCTACAGCGTAGCCCACCTTGTCATGACTTGTATCTTCAGGTAAGTGCAAGAACGTAGACGTTGCACGTTTTTTCTCGGGCCTAACTAATACCCAAGAGTTCATAACTTGTTTGAATTCCATCACTCGTCATCCTTGTTCCCAACAGCGTGTCTTGTAATTGTCACAACTGTTTGAGTTGGTAATGGGTTTATGCTTTGCGTTCCAGATGAGAGTCCGTCTTGCCTACGTACTTTACCGTGAATATCCATATTGTAGTAGATATCCGTGTTTGTGATTGGGCATATACCATCAGTCTTTCCGCTTAATCCTAAAAGAGGACGAGGCATTTCTTTTGGAGGAATTCCCGTAATTTCACGCAAGTACCATAGAATGGCGTCTAGTTTATGTTCAAGTCGTAAAACATCTTCACTGTTCATGCTTGTTCGTACTCCGAATTGTCAGAGGAGTAATCTTCTTCATCCACATCTGCAATAGAATAGTCATATTCTTCTTGTTGTTTGGGGCGAATTTTATTCCTGATGGCTTGAACTCTGCTTTCATGCTGCTGTCGTGAAGAACGTTCTGCTTCTGCATCTAGTTTTTGTACAAAGTCTTCAGTAACGGGTACAATTACTTTAGTACCTAGAACGCTAAGCTCTACTGAATACTCTACTACGCCTTTTACAAAATTATGTTTTTGTAATAGCGAGTTTATATTTGCGGTCACTTTCATGATAAACCTCTTGGTGCTTTAAGGGCTGTACCAGTACTATCAAAGATAGATCGTTTTTTTGGTTTATTAACATTATCAAGAATACGTTTTACGCCTTTAAGCTCTGTTAAGATTTCTTTGAGGATCTCTTCGGTTGAGTTTGTCCTTGTACTACTATCGGGCCTCTCATCATTTCCTTTTCCATGATCTGAGAGATCTCTTTCTTGTCTTGCCATTCTTTTTTCTCCTTGAAGGGAAACAACTCTTGTTCATAGGAATCTAGTAGTTTTTTTACCGATTCCATATTCTCTTTGGTTACTTGCGGTTGAAGTTTACATAGCAGCTCAGTGTATTTTGCGCGTTGTCTTGACGAGAATACAAACATACACACTGCTTCTAAGGGTGACCCCGGAAGTGGCGGGCTTTTTAAAGTGTCGTAGATTAAGTTTGCTCTAACCCAACCTAACGGACTTGTCACCCATTCCCTAAAAAATCGTAATCTAGAGCTTTTCTAACACGGTCTTCAAACCATCTCCAGTGGATCCAAAGTCTATCGAGAAGTACTTGAGGTAATTTACTAATTTTAGTAAATCGTTCATCAAAGGCTTTATCGTCAATTTTGTCGTTAGAGTCCATAATTGGTGGGAATGTTTCTCCGTTAATTTCGTGAATGAAGCAGCACATATTTTGTAGAAGAAAACGTTCTTCCGCATATCTTGCGCTTTCAGTCTTTACCTCAATTAAACGTTTCTTAACGTATAAATCTTCGCCTGTTCTTAGGCTTCTAAACACTACAGATAACTTTCCTGGAATAATATCTACGCGCTGTCTTACCTCACCACTAATAAACAAATCATCAATGGATATCGGTTTAAGCTTGGACTCTACTGCTTTTCTTAACGCAAGATTTGATATTTTTACGTCTGGCTTATAGTCCATACCATCAAATATAGGGTCAATTGTAAGACTATCATCAGTAAGTGTTGTCTTTGCATTTGCAACATTTTCAGATGGTGCGACTTGCTTTGACGCAACATCCATTTGTTTGCTAATTGCCTCAAGTTGCGCTTTTGTGCCGTCGCTCAATGAAATACTAGGCAATGACAATTCGGGTTTTCCCACTGTAGGCGCTTGTTTATTTACGCGCTGATAGGGTTTATCTGTGCTCATCTTGTTCTCCTCGTGATATCAAAGTGATATCACTTTAAACAAGTATATGCAAGTAAATTAAATATTTGGTCGCAAAGTGTACGCATTAGGTGCGTCAGATATATCTGACGCTTTGTAACCCATGTATGATCCTATGAAGGGTAGCGCTACTTGTGCGCCTAGCCCTAGTAATCCGTTTCGTCCTGATTTATTGATAGCTCTTGCCGCTAAACCACCAGCCGCTAAACCAGTCACGGTACCACCAACACGAGCCCCTATGCCCATTACGGTATTTGGCACCTGTGCTGGATTTTCCTTCGGCATATTTGGATCTTCACTGTACAACGGTTGTTGATACATTTGGGGCGGCGGTGCTTTAAATTCAGCCTGTTTTACCTGGGGGTTACCTTTATTTAGGTTATAAGCACGGTTTCCAATAAATTGACCTTGTAGGGCGGAATACGCTCCAACAAAAGGCCTTACGTATTTATGCTTAGCAAGGTTGGCACCACGCGCGGTATTCCTAAACATAGTTTCTGACGCAGCTACACCCGCACCTGCACCTAGCAGTCTTGACCCAGCTCTTTTGTAATCAAACTCGTTATTATTATTGTTGTCCATAATGTAATCCTATGTTAGTTGGTTCGGGTGATGGTAGTTGTGGAGGTGTGGCGGTTTTCCACCCAAGTATACCACCGCCTATACCGCCTAGAGCCATACGGCTAGTTGCGCTTAACTTTCCTAAAGGTGTCATCCCCGCTAGAAGACCAATACCGCTACCGATTGCCATTCCCTTTGCGGAGCTATCCATTTTTTGTGAAAATGTTGGATTTGTTAAGGGCGCTGGTATATTTGTACTAGATTGCTCATTTTGTGACATCATAAAATTTGCTAATTTTATAAGATTCGCACGTTTATAAATATCGTTAGGTAATTGCTTCGCCAAAGGCACATTAGTAGTTGCTATATTTGGGTTAACTCCTCTCTCCTCTAGTACTGCTGCGTACGGTCTTCCATTAACACTCATAGGACCTCCCGCGGTTTGCATAGCGTGTGCAAGCTGTCTGCTATTACCTTTTCTTAGGGGTTGTCTGACCTCCATAGGTATGTCCATATTCTTGATAGGGTTGTTTTTTTGCCCTTTTCTAATTTGTGGTGTTATACTTAACGCTGGTCTAGTTTCATCTTTCCCTACAGGGTTAACCTTTGTCTGCAAATAGTGTAGTGCCATGTGGTTCTCCATACTTTTTAAAATATCGTGATAATATACTAATAACCGAAAGGACCGTACATGATTTTAAGATTATTATGTATACTTTATACGCTTACTATATCAAATGTCTACGCAGATGATAAGTTTTATACTGAGCTAGCAAGACATTCCGAACGTGCGCAATGCATACTTATACTACAACATTTTCTAGGAGCAAACTATAGTGCTGATACTAAACTTGAAGAACGTATAAATATATGCGTTGCAATTATAAGACAATCGCTAGATCCAATAGATGCACTCGCTACAGCTTGGCGGGAAAGTAACTTTACAGATGTTGTTGACTATACAAACTCAAGCTACGGGCCTTTACAGTTTATTAAATCACATTGGTGTGATGAAAAACGTTGGGGTGCCGTAACCTGTGATACGGTATCACGTGGAATATGGGTACACAATTACCACATTAAAACAATTAGAAACGAGAGGACTAGATTCTGTGCGTATATTGGCACTAAAAACTGTCATAACGCTAAAATAAACAAGATGTGGGATGAGCACCAAGCACGAAAAAAACGAATTAAAAAACGCTATTACTTTAAACCCTGCTCTGCATCGCTACTTGTTCCCCAGTAGCCTTAGCATCGGCCATAACTTTTTGTGCTGTTTGAGATCCTAAAAATTTGTTAGCCCCTCTGACCAAACCTACTGACGCTAGACCAGCCGCACCGCCTCCTAGCATACCTTGCCCAATGCTCTTATTGTTATATGCAGCTTCCGCCCCGCCTAATCCCGCACCAACAAGAGTTCCAGCTACATATGGGTTTGTTAAGTGTTGTAAAAAAGCAACTTTATCAAAATATTGTGCAATCATGGTTTTATCTACTTTCAAGGCATTGACTCAGTAAGAGGTACGCTATTAGTTGGTGGCGTATTTACTGCGGTAGGGGCATTATTTGCTACGGCGTTAGTAGCTGGTTTAGACCCAAAATATTTATTTCCGGCGGCAGTCATACCACGTTGTAGACCTGTAAATGCTGCGCCTGTTACAGCGCCACCAGCTGCGCCTGTAAGCATATTACCCAATCTAGATTCGCCTTGTTGGGGTGTTTGTAGCCCGCCCATTACGGCACCAACGCCACCAGAAACAATCGCTGCTTGTCCATATGGATTTTCCCAAGCAGCCTTACCTAAAGATTTTATACCGCCCATAACTCCAGAACCACCTGCATTTGCGGCATTTGCAGCGCCCGTTGCGTATGTGTTTTTAATGGCTTCTACTTGCTGTCCCATAGGAACTGTAACATTATTTTTGAGTGCTTGCGTACCCGCTCCAGAAGTAACAAAGTTTTTAGCTTGTGATCCGACATTCTTAAGACCACCTAAAACACTAGATGTTCCAGCGTTTGCTGCGGTAGCCGCTCCACTTGTGTAAGCAGCTTTAGCAGCATTCCAAAGTCCGCCTATAAAGGCTTCCTTGTTTATTCCATAGTCTTGAAGAGCATGTAATTGCGCAATTTTAATCTGCATATCGCTCTCTTCTTTAAATCCATAGTCAGAGTAGTTTTTCGCGTACTCTCTATTATAGTTATTTTCCGCAAGTACTCTCTGTATTCGTGAAGTTTTCATATAGCACCAAACGCTTATAAGGGGGTGTGAAAATTATGTATTTATTCTGTGATAACATAGTAACAGACAACAAAACAAAACAACATACTTTTTTATGAGGTTATTATGAAACTACCAAAAGTCAAAGAAGGCAGCAGTGCACTAACAACAAAGGGCACAAGAACCGGAACCGCAATCGCAATCGTCGGTAGTGTTGTGCTTGGCGCAGCATTCGCTAAAATTGCATACTCAAACGTTAAGGCGTTACTCTCTACCCCCGAAACCCAACAACCAGATGGCATCATTACACCCGCTCTAGAAACAGAGGATTACAATGGCTAAGCAACACGATCAACAACCCGAGCAACCACAACAACCGCCACAACAAGCACAAGCTCAACAAGCACAAGCTCAACAAGCTCCAGCTCAACAAGCTCCAGCTCAAACACCAGATGCAGAATTACAATCAAGCTTTGACTCCGCATTGGAATGGACAAACGATGTAACAAGCACATTCTTCAGTGTAAGTGTAATCGCGGCGCTCACTACATCCCTCGCTCGTAGCGTGTGGAAAAAGTAAAATCAGCAATGTCGGATGCGACATAAAGAATATACCGTATCCGGTATATGTTGTCTGTTAAAAAAATAATTACGCAACTTTCGGGCTCTCTACCCTGTAATTATTTTTTTAGCTAAAATTATATTTGGATATTTTTATAGCTATAAATATAATGTGCGATTAACACTCTCAAGCGAGTGCTTACTATCATCATGGAGAAATTATGGATATCGTAAGAAAGAGTTTAGCTGATTTTAATTTTGCCCAACAATACGCAAAGAATATTGGCGATAGAAAAGAAACATGGGAAGAAGCTTGTGAACGTATTTATGACATGCACAAAGATAAGTTTTTATCAAATACTAAAAACAAGTTTATTAGTGAGCAAATAGCCAGTATGCTACGTAACTGTAAAGAAGCGGAGATGGATAAGCATATTTTATCATCACAGCGTGCAAGACAATTTGGTGGAGAAGGTATTAAGCGTAAAGAATGGCGCATATACAACTGCACAACTAGCTATTGCGACAGACTTCGTTTCTTTCAAGAAGCCTTTTGGTTATTACTTTGTGGTTGTGGAGTAGGCTTTAGCGTACAACACGTACATATTAATAAGCTACCTGATCTGCGAAAAGACATTTGTCTGCGTGGCGAAGAGTATGTAATCGAAGATACTATTGAAGGGTGGGCTGACGCTGTTGGCCAAGTTGTTAATTTCTACTTTGGAAAACGAAATACATATCCTATTATGGACTACTCGCAAATTCGCCCTAAAGGTAGTGCTATTAGTATTGGTGGGCTTGCCCCAGGCGCTGATCCTTTAAAGATTTGTATCGAACGTATCGAAAAGCTTTTTCACAGATGTATTAAGTCGAGACAAACACGTTTACGTAGTATCGACTGCTTTGATATTGTTATGCATATCTCTAATGCTGTACTAGCCGGTGGTGTTAGACGCGCTGCTTGTATTGTTTTGTTTGATGCTGATGATACGTTGATGTCTACATCTAAAACCGGTAATTGGTGGGAAGACAACGCACAGCGTGGTAGAGCAAATATCTCTGCCGTAATTCTGCCAGATACTCCTAAAGAAACTTATTTATCCTTATTTAGTAGTACACGTCAATTTGGCGAGCCTGGATTTGTAATTAGCGACTCTAAAGAGTTCTTATACAATCCATGTTGTGAAATAGGTATGGTTCCATACTTGATTAAAGACGCTGATGGGAACATTGTAGAAAAGTATACCCTCGACATGCTACATGATCAGGATAAGTACATTAAAGAAGGTTATACCTATCAAAGCGGTTGGCAGGCGTGCAATCTAACAGAAGTAAATTGTGCAAAGTTTAAAAGTATTACACAGGCAACTTACTATGTAGGCTTAGCTGCTGCGCTAGGTACATTCCAAGCTGCGTATACTAAGAGTGATTATCTTGGTGAAGTTTCAGAGCTTATTCTAAAGCGTGAAAGTCTTTTAGGCGTTAGCTTAACAGGTATGGCAAATAATGCTAAGATTGCCTTTGACGAAGAGTGGCAACAAGAGTCTGCTAAGTTTGCAATTAGCATAAATAAAACGGTCGCACAATTAATAGGTATTCCGGAAGCAAGTAGAGTTACATGTGTAAAGCCAAGTGGCAACGCTGCTGTACTTCTTGGCTGTGCGTCTGGTATTCATCCAGAACATGCAAGACGATACCTTAGACATGTTCAAGTAAACGAATCTAATCCAGCTTTGCAAGTATTTAGAAACGCTAACCCCGATGCTGTTGTTCCAAGTGTTTGGTCTGCACCAGGTGTAAATGATCAATGTGTTATATTCCCTATTGAAGTTGGAAAAGATGCACTAATTAAATCAGATCTCAGCGCCGTTAAATTTTTAGATCTTGTAAAGTCGACACAAACAAATTGGGTACGTACAGGTATTTCAATTGAACGCGTAGAAGCTCTTTGTCATAACGTGTCCAACACTTGTGTTGTTAATCCCGATGAGTGGGAAACCGTACAAGAATACATTTGGGAAAATCGTAAATTCTTAAACGGCATCTCGTTAATATCCGCTTCTGGTGATTATGATTATCAACAGCCACCTTTTAGAGCAATTTATGAAAACCATGATAAAGTCGGTGATGATAAGTTTAACGCTTTAATGCAATGGAATGTCCTTAAACGCGTGTGGAAAACAATTGATTATAATAATGTAAGCGCACAAGAAGATATTGTTTCTAATATGGCTGTTGCGTGCGCAGGTGGGGTGTGTGAATTAAAGTAGTCCTAGGAGAATATTGATATTTTCTACCTCAGACATTTTTTGTGATCTGTATTTATTTATAACATCATAGTCTGTAAATTCCGCCTTCTTTTCAGATATCGTGGATTTCCCATCAGCTTCTTGATTTTTAGGCCATAGTGTTTTACGCGCCCAATAATTTGCCGACAACTTGTTATCTTTTGTTAAGTTACCGTTTTTATCGCGTATCCCCGCAGATCTATTCAGGTAGTTTTGTTTAGCATCACTAGAATAATTATGCTCGTATCCACGTTTACCAAATCTGACAAGTTTGACCTCATCACCCTTTTTTGCAAGTACGACCATTTTATGATCATCCCCAGCAGGAGCTTGTTTTGGTTTATTGTACCCTTCAAAAGTCTGCCCCCTATATTCAATAGACGCCTTTTTTTCCACGTCGCCCTTTTTTAAACCTACCATTCCGTGTAAAAAGCCTGGTACGTGTTCTTTTGTAGCGTATCTTTTTATAATGTCAGGGGTGGTAATCTTATCTCGGCCAAAGTACTTTCCAGCGGCGTAGCCAGCTCCAGTTTCAAGACCTGTCGAGATACCAACTCCTGCAAGATATCTTTTCCAACCAATCGCTTTTATCGCTCTACCGCCGTCTTCTGGTTTAAACATAAACATCTTCATTAATTGAGGTGTCGTCATCTGCTTAATTGTTTTTTGAACAGTTTTTCCGTTCTCCACTACGTCAAACAGTTCTTGGCTTGGGGTATTTTTTAGGATATATCCGAGAGATCCAAGAACGGCAGGTTTTGCCGGGTACGCACTCACTAAACCAGCTGCGGCGCCTTTTAATTTGTTTTCGACGCCTTCGTCGGCGCCCATAATACCGCCTATCATCCCGCCTACTGCTATCTTTTGCATTTCTGTTTCTCCTTTAGGTTTTGTTCTGCCAAAATATTTTCCTGCTGCTAAGGACGCTATTCCGCCCAATGCATAAGGCGTCCCCACGGTTGCTAAAAAAAACTTTTTTTTACCAATGGCCTTTATTGCTTCTTTTGGTTTTGTCACTAGATTTTTTGCGAATTCAGATGTTGTCATGTCTTTTATTTTTTTATGATCAATCTTCCCATCCGAGTTTTTTAGAATACTCGCTGCTAACAGTAGAGATGGGGGAGTCGCTGCCCAACCCGCAATTGTGCCTGCGGTAGCACCTTTAATTTTGTTTTCTACACCTTCATCAGCTGCTAAAGCGCCAAGTGTAGCTCCATATGCGGATGCTTTAACCATTGTCTTGTCCGCTCTATTACTAGAGATACTTCTAAATCTAATATTGGATTTATCGTTAGACCCTCCCGATGCTAGAGCGTTTTTGTGATCAATTTCTTTGCCTGGTGGTACTTTGTCTTTCAAACGTCTATTCCACAGATTCCGTTTAACACGATCCGCCATGTTTTCTGGTTTACTGTGATAATCACGGTATTCTTTTTTATAGTCACGTTCTGTCATAGTTTACCTAGTAAGTAATAGATGCGTTCATCTTGTGATTCATAAGCTGTTCAAGTCGCATGACTTCCTCCATAAGCAAGGAAACCATTCGATCGTCTTTTCTCAGTTTAGCACGAGTTACTTCTCTAAGTAAACCATGATAAGCTTCCATTAAAAAACGATTATCTGTCGTACTAGGGCTATTTGCTACTTTTTCAAACAAATGTCCGCGAGTTTTTAAAAAACTGATTGTTTCTCGTGTGTTCTGCATAGGTTAAAATTCCTTACTGTTTTTAGGGATAAATAAGTGGAAGACAAACTAGACGCTTGAGGTGTTGTGGATGGATGTGGCCGTGGTCGCAGGTAAAGCGAAAAGGGAATTTTCTTTAGCTCTCTTTTGCTTTGTTTGCTTTACTGTTATGAAGTCTTTCTAAATCTTTCTTATGATAGGCGATATCAAACGCAGCACGCATTGCCGGAACTGACAACCCTTGCGCTGCGTAAGTTCCAAATGCGGCGGCTAATTGTTTCTTACTAACGGGGACGTTCATTTTTTTCCCAAGTCGCACAGCATTATAACTTGCTCTCGCTTCCTCAGCTAGAACAGGCAACGCTACAGAAGCCCCAAGCGCGTTTGTAATATGTCTATACTTTTGTTTTCTATTTAAAAACTCTTCTTCAGACTCGCCTTCTTTTTGTCTACTTAGTTGCGCAACAAGACTAGGTATAGCCGCCCTTGATGCGTTTAACATGTGGGACTGTAGCAACCTTTGAGATTTGCCATATAGCGCTATATTAGCGTTTATCAATTTGTGCTTAATTGTGTCGTTTCTACCTCTTCCTGCACTATGCCCTAACTCGTGTAACAAAGTAGAGGGATCTTTCGATGTCGTATTAACTAAGTGCGCTCTTTCTTTATCTTTTGGGTAAAAATTCTCCAACAGCGGTTTTAAGTTTGGGTCATCTACTTTCTTGACGTGATTTAAGTCTAGAACCATGTCAGGAGCGTCAGGATCCATATTAAGAGTCACCCGCTTCAACAACCCATCTTTATTTTTTATTTGATAGGTTGGTACACCATCAATTGCTTTATTACCCCCAACACTATTATCTTCTAAGTACTTTACAATCTTTTCATGATGAGGTCCGTGTTCCGTATCTGACTTATTGCTTAATGATTTTTTTGAAAGAGCGTCCATTAACATATTTCCGACGCCTATTCCCCCCATACCGCTAAGCGCGGACGTCAGATACTCTCGATTGGAATTTTCCGAGTTACTCATATTCTTGACCTCGTATCATATTTTGTATATATATGATACTCTTATAGCACAAGGACTAGCAATGTTAAATGTTTTAATTCCAGCAATGTTATGGACAGCCGAGTTTATTTTTCTGTTTATTTTTATATTCCTTAGAAGAGAAATTACGAGCACAGTGGGAGCTAATTTATTTTTTTTCTTCACACTCTACGCAATTTTGTTAGGTTTATGTGTTCTGTATCCAGATCCGATGTGTGTACTATCTTTAATTGCATTGGGTATAACATTAACACCGACATTAGTCGTTTTAGCACACTATTTCTCATCTCCTTACTAGAAAGGTAATATATGAAAAATAAGCTTATGCAGATTTCGCAATTCACAATAGCTTTAGATAATATTCTAGAGTTTGCGAGTAACCCCGAAAGTTTTTTAGTTGCTTGGGGAATGACCGACGCTGAGTTTCAGGAATGTGTGAAATATGGCGTAGAGTACGAATCGTTTGACCTCGAAGATATTGCGCGAATAAGTGTATTGGGTAAATTGTATAATTTTGACCTTATCGCCAAAGATATGCATGAAGCTGTCTTAAATACTTCCTATACGTATAAGCAACGTTCTATTGCTTTGGCGTCTATTTGGTTTAGAGAGGGAACACAATCATTGTATGATTCACTCGACATTGATGACAAGATAAAATTGTGCAGTCCATGGTTATATCCAGTGATTAAGACAAGCAAGACTGGTGAATTTCCTCGTGTTGCAATTAGTCAACTACTCAGTAGCACACCTATAGCAAGCTTACAAAGCCTTGTGTTAATTATGGAAGAAATTCGTACTTTTTGTAAAGTAGACCCTATACATGTTTATTCATCATACATAAACGGTATGATTACAAAAGAAATGTTTGATACGGTCTTAGTAAGCACGGGGCTTACACCAATTGATCTTGGGTATAACGTGTCAAATGGTAGTACTGTTTTATATGACGAATCGTGTGTTTACACTCGTATGAACTCAAATCTACAATAAGGATAATTATGTTAGAACAAGCACCTAATTATGATGTTAGTTTTGTGTCGGCAAATAGTTTGACATCTAAAGACTATGACGCAGCTACTCAAATTGTTGATCATCTAATTGAGACAGGAATTTTAAACGACCCATTAAAAATTAATGTATCCCACATGTTATCATTTAATCCATTCATGAGCGGGTTAAACTCGTTTGTATTTACACACAATAGTGTAAGGTACTTGGCCATCCCAAGTATGCATAGAACGGGTGCAGGCCATAACTCGTTTTCAGTCTCGGTTAGTGTAGAAGCGGTTAATTAAATATTTGCGTTTGTGTGATAATTGTATACAACAACGGATACGTTGTAGGCCCATTATACAGGAGTCACACGAATGCAAACTTTTTTACCATACCCAAGCTACGAGGAAACAGCGCAAGTTCTTGATTATAAGCGTTTAGGCAAACAACGAGTTGAAGGCTATCAAATATTAAATACGCTTGGCAGACGACAAACCGGAATAACCACGGGTGCATGGGTAAATCATCCAGCAGTTATCATGTGGACGGGCTACGAGCTATCACTTATACAATACTGCATTTCGATTACGAATGAGTGGATTAAACGTGGTTATAATGACACTATGCTACCTAGGTTTAATGAGTACTATTTTATATACAAAGATATGGGTTATGACGATGGGCACCCGTATTGGCTAGGCGACGAACGTTTACACGTATCTCACCAATCTAATCTAATGCGCAAGGATCGCAATTACTATCATCAACGTTTTAATGTGCCCGACAATATTCCATACTTTTGGCCAAGTGAAAACCGTTAGCATAACGTGTGATAAGTATATATCAACAAGAACAACAACTATAGCCATAAAGGAGCTAACATGTTCAAAGTATTATCATTTCTGATTACGTTCACAGGTGTATCAATCGCTTGTGAAAGCATACACTCAAAGCCAGAGAACTACACTTCAAAACAACACAAAGAATGTGGTCTAGTAGTTATCAACGTGTCTAAAAAACGTTGTGAAAAACTCGATGGTGTGTTTGTCAAAAACCAAAAAGAACAGTTTTGTTCTATTCTCCCACAACCAAAGGATGGTAAATAATATGAAAAATTTAAGTGTCTTGGGTATTACCCTATGCATTGTTGCAGCGTTATTCTATGTGGCATACCTAATAGGATGCGTTGTGGGGGCAGTTCACCCGCTAGCTCCTTATGGGGTATTATTACCCTACCAAATTTATCTAGCGTCCAAAAATCGCGACAATGTCGCTCATATTGCTGGTAGTATTTTTGGTTTATTAATCATTTATATGGTTCCCCAGTCCTACGCATGTTTCATGGTGGGGAGCATGTGCGTGTTTCAACCATTACACTATGTAATGCGTAGAAACAAAAAACAAGCGTAGATCTAAAAGCACGCTCCACCCTGGCATCGTTCTGAAACGCTCTGCTCCACTTTTTGATGATAGTAAATATATGCAAAAGTGCCCAATATGCTGTGATAAGAATATAGAAGAAAGGTAAGAACACACCTAGCTTCGGTAGTTTAATGTCGCACCTTCTGACGACAGACTACGCAAGTGTTCCAGGAGAACGATATGCGAGACATTACGCTATCATTCAATAATCATTTCCCAAGTGAAGAATACACATGTTTTTGCAGAGCGGTAAAACGACAAGACATGGAAGACGCACACAGAGACATGATTAACAAGAAGTTGGAATTATATGGGTTCGATACTATTAATGAAGAATATGTAAGAGCTAATAAAATTCAAATTTCTGGCATGGATAAGTATGGCTTTGTGGGGAGAAGACATGCATTGATTTGGGCATATGCCAAGACGCTAAGTAGTGGTGTTTGGGTGAATGTCTAATAAATTGTATCATGTCGTGAGACAGTAATACGATTGAGAAAACGAATACCAGAACGTTTTTCTTAGCCCAATTTTGATGATAGTAAATATATGCAAAAGTGCTCAATATGCTGTGATAAGAATATAGAAGAAAAGGAATAAAAGCACGCCTTAATTCGGTAGTTAATACACGTTGTATGAGACTACGCAATCTCGCACCCAAAAGATGCACGGAGTTATCATGAAAGTAATTATTAAGAAGGCTAGTGATATTGGCGCAAACGTAATCAGCAAAAGTGACTTCTTGGATTATGTCTGCATGTCCATTGATGTCACATGCGATATCGATGCGGTTCAATATGTGCCTGATGCGACAAGATTTGACTGTAGAAGAGTTGATCTGTTTAAGGGCGGGAACATCAAGATTGAAGAAGATGCGCAAGGTGGGTATGGGGTTACTACTTTGGTAGTAAACAGATGGGGTCAATTTGGCATTATGAGCGCAGATACTAAGTTGTGGAATAGCAAACTATAGTAGCGGAAAATAATCACGAATACCAGAACGTGATTGACTAAGAAAACAGGTTTTTCTTTAGCTTAAACTTACGATGATAGTAAGCAAGAGTCTTAAGAAATAGGCGAAAATTAAGACTGTCCTACACCCATACAAGCTGACGCCATTCTTCTTCGCATTATATGTAGGGGCATAGTTTACTTGCTATGGCTCGCAAACGTTTGAACGTCTGGATATACCAATGGTATTGGTTGTAACCGATGGCCAATATTTTGTAAATCATTTTTTAAGTCTGCCAGCTTATTCGTATTATCATTTTTTAGTTCTGTTATATTTTTAGCTAGGAATTCGATTGATATTTTAAGTTCTCGTAGCTGTGTATTTGTTTCATTGACGCGCTCAACAAGACTGTTGGTTCGTTCCTTTTCGGACTGATGTGACTTCTCAAGTACACTCATACGCGTTTGTAATTCAGTATAGTTTCCGTTAATCTGGATAATATAGTAAAGCGCTGGTATTACCATTGCAGCTAAGCTCTTAAATATCCATTCAAGGTGTTCGTTTGAAATTAAAAATGGCTTGATTGCATTCTGTGTTGTTGTCGCTTGTGGGTCTGGCATGTTGTACTCCGATAGTTAAAACTAATTTCTATCATACTAGAGTACAACAAAATAATCAAAGATTATCAGCCTTCCCAACGTGCCTTGCTTCCGCGAGTATCATAATGGATCCAACCACCTTCGCGTGGATATAGACCAAGACCGCCTTCTTTAATCTTTTTATCTTTAATTAATTTTTCGACTAAGTCGTACATTTGCTTGGGAGTCATATCTTTGATTTGGATGTCCGCTGCGTTAGCTTCCATATGTTGGCTCTTCTTTGCTCCGCCAACACTTTCGTTGCGTTCTGGAGATCTATAACCGGAGATAATCTTTACGCTCTTGCCACAAGCGTCTCTAATGACTTGTAAGTTTTTAAGCAAATCGCGTGCTACTGCAAGTTTATCTTCAGGTATACGGTCATAAAATTCCATCTCAGACAAGTTAAAATTGTTAGTCACTTGTTCGTTGTGTTTTTGTTCTTTAGTAAGCATGTTATACATCCTTTGTACTTTTGTTTTTAATGTATGTTAAAAGATTTCCTACGACGCCCTTAAGCTCTTCGGCATCGCTCTTTAAATCCTTTAACTCTTTATACTGCTCGTACATTTCGGCTTGTAGCGTTTTAGACTCTTGCTTTGTTTTCTCGTCTATCTTTACATTTAGTTTTTCGATCTTTGTGTCGTATTCACTAAATTTAAACTTACTTTCTGCACAACATTTTTTAGATTCAACATCGTTCTTTTTTTGTTTTATTTGTTGTAGAACGGCAAGTGCCATTGCTACGGTTGCTATAACACCTTCAACGGGAATATCAAACTCGGGCTTAGGAGTTTCTTGTACTTGTTCTACTTTAGTCGCTACGAATAGCGAAGTGTCTAGTGTAAGATTATATTCTGGCTTGGCGTAGTCTGAATCGTTAAAGGGCTTTGGCTTTGGCAGATCGAGTGGCTCCACAGGGACAACTTTTTTAGGTTTGGGTATAGTTGGTTGAGGGTCTGTCGGCTTTTCATCTGCCAAGCCAATACGTATAATAACGCCGTTTGCGAGATCACATTCTTTGAACTCGTCCATGCTCATATATATACCCTTTTTCATAAGAAAAACAACTCTTTCAGACTTAAACACTACAATCTCGTCTTCTATTATTCCGCTAGTAAGTGGACAGACGGGATTTGGAGACATGTTATTTTTCCTTGGTTTCAATATCCTTGATCTTGGCTTCGAGTTCTTTAATTCGTGCTTCACGATCTTGACGTTCAAGATCTATGACTTGCGCCGCTAGCTCTTCGGTTTTATTTGCGTTTGCTTCATTCTTCTTTTTAAGCAACTTCAAAGCAGCTTCTGCAAACATGCCACTTAGAAAGGCCAATGAAGCAGCTTTTAATACAAACGCGTCTTGTGTAAACACGTACGCAAAAAATGCTACTAGCCCGGAAATCATATGTGTCAGCAATTGTTTCTTTGCAGCGCTAAGTTCGTCTATTGATAATTTAAAAGTTTCATATACAATCTGACCACCGAATTGCCCTACGGTTGCGGACATAATAATCGCTTCAATAAGCTTATCGTTTAATTCCATGATTATGACCTACTGTGTGTTAATGGGTTATTAAAATATGTGTGTAAGTGTGATAATGTACTATATGCGGATGCGCTATAACTAACTATTTGAAAGGTAAACTATGCTCTATCTTAATCAAATCAAAGCCAAACTTTTTAATCCTTATGTAACTGCTCTTTCTAAAAAGAATAAAGCCTCTAGGGATTGTTTGAATGAGCTTGTGATTACACGTCAAAATAATGACTTAACTCTTACTATTCTAGGTATTCTAGATGGTATGTCTTATACTTACCTATCTGTCAATCTTGGTGCTGTCCCTGATAACGATCTAGGCATTGAACTAGGCTGTACAAGTTACACCCCCCTAGATTCCATTCTAGCAGATAAACTCGACCCAGACAAGATTTATCCAACTACGGATATTATCAATCAAAGAATAGCAGAGTACCTACTTCCATACAGCGAGGTGCTGACAGTGCCCTTTACTGAACATCACGCTTTTATTCTTAAACATGGCCACAAGCACTTGGGAAAAGAGGCGTCGAGAGTCCGATTAACTTGGATTAACTTTCACCTTGAGTCTCAGATTATGTATGCGACTGATGGCTATAGCGCTATTGGGGCATTTGTTCAAATACCAGATGTTAAGCCAAAAGAAAATAAATATTCAAAAGGGTTCTCAATACCATCTTGCCTCGCAAATTTTCTGTCTAAGACATCATCCATGTGGCTCGATTTAGATTTTCGCACAGATGTAAAAAATAATTCTTGGGTGGATCTGAGGGGGGTAGATGCGTATGGGAATGCGATTACCCTCGGGATACGTAATCAAGTTGTCCTACATCAGTCGGATTATTGCGAAATCCCTAGTCTCCAATCGGTAATACCCGATGATGCACGTTTAGTTAGGGAGATAATACCCTACCAAGTACTAAGAGACATTGTCTCAGAGTCCTTTATAAATGATTACTTTGAGTCTGAGATACTTCCAAATCACAAGCTAGAAAACCTCGTTATAACATTCTTTCAAAATGAAGAAAGAATGTTAGCCATGAAGTACATATTAATTGTTGACGGAAGAGTACAATCTGAATCAAAAGTTGTTAATACGTTTCTTCCTTGCAGTCTCGGCAACCACAAACCCGCATATGGGTTGGAAATTTTATATAAGTTGGTACTAGACGGTGTAAACAACTCTGAAACTGTGTTGCGACTACTTGGTGAAGCAACGGGCCCATCTGTATTTAATTATTCTGGGGATCAAAGCGTATTCGGGCTCATAATGAATAGACGACTTCCTTAGTCTAGCGGGTCGGAATAAAAACAAAATATATGTGATAACTATATACAACAAAGTAGCGGATACGTTACTTACTCACTTATGGAGACAAGTATGTCAAATACAAACCTACAAAAATATGATGCTAAATCATATAATGACAATATTAGCACCATGCTAAACTCATTATTTGCAAACCCCCCTGGTGGTCTTGGTGGTAATGCTAAACAAGAATTTGAAATCTTTTGTAATTTCTACGGGAAGACTCCAAAACAAGTTCGTGCTGAATTGATCGAAGCTGTTGTTGATGGCAAACTTACACCTTGGCAACAAGACAGAATTAGCGCTTGCTCAAAGCATGCCCCTTGGGTACTTAGTGGCAAAGACATCACAGACATGATCGAACGTATTGAAAAACGAGATCAACCAGATACGACAGCAAGCAGCATGATGGCGACAATCTTTCATACAAATGAAGGGCAGAGATACTTTGAAAACATGGACGCAAAACTTCGTGTAAAGCTCAGCGTTTGTTGGACTCGCCCTATGGTGTTGATGTCACGATTTGATATCTTCCCAAGACTCGCACTAGCCGAATTGTTACAATCAACCCCCGAAAGTTTACGCCCTATCTTACTTGAACAGTATGAATCGAGCAGAGCGTATTATGGCATCTCTTTTGACTGCGTTTACGCTGAAATAGAAAGTAAATATGAGGTCGGAACTACTTTAGGGAAGACTCTACAAGACTATAAACTTTGCGGAACAACAGAAAGCTCTCTCCTACAATAAGGACTAAAATGGGAACTAGACACGTTATTACTATCATCTCCGATGGAGAAGTTAGAGTTGCGGAATACGGCCAATTCGACGGATACGTTGATTACACCGGTGTTAAAATTGCAGAAATTCTTAAAGATGCTGACTTGAATATTCTACGCAAAAAGCTAAACGATGTGAAACTTGTTAGGCTAAGCTATGAGTATTACAACCATGTAATGCTAAATGAAATGCCAAGTAACACGCCAGTGTTACGTGAAAATGTGCATTTGGGTGTAAAGGTTTTAGACACTATTCTAAACAATCCAGACGGTCAAGTACTCTCTCTTGTAGACGAAGAACCATGGGTTATTGATAACCCCTCTTGTGAATACATCTACCGAATTGATCTAGACAGAGAAAAATTAACAATCTACTCTTATTACGCAGATAAGAATAGCCCCTGTTACTTTACACAATCAGAGCCCTTGGGTGAAAAAGCTTACTGCCGTTATTATGGTGAAGTGTCCTTGATTGGCATCACCCCACAACGAGTACTTGACTGCGTAAAAACTGTAGAAGGTGATGAAGATGATGAGGACGCCTATAGTGATGAAGCAGACATCTTTGGTGATCTGCTTGTAGCGCTAAGGTCGCCGTCATTCCACAGCAATAATCTAATTACATTTGCCGTATTATCTAACCTTGTTGATGAGATGGCAACAAGCAGTGATTTTAATCAAGGCGATGTGGCGCAACTTCAAGAAGATCTAAAAGACCTAACACCTGATGAGCGGGATGATGAGTATATCCTAGCCGCTCTCTATGTAAAAATACAACTATGTAAAAAACTATAACACTCTACAACAACGGATGCGTTGTTTAAGAAAGGTATAAAATGACACGAGATGAAGCCTTAGAACACGTAAGAAAAATCGTAACTAAAAGACGAGAAGAGTTAATGATAACTGCGTTTGAAATAGTAGCATGCTTAGAAGAAGCTAAGTTACCAAAAGATGAAATCAGATATAGACTCGATAACGCTCTTTACGCAATTCGCCAAGAAACATATCCAGGATTAAACATTATCAAAGAATATGTTTCTGGCATTGACATTTTAGAAGACACAGACGACGGGATTTAATATGACCTGCTATACTATTATGAGATCAATTGACAAAGAAGAATTTGAAAAGAAAGTCGTT
>JACCDO010287724.1_pt1 | contig 49061 bp, 37 predicted proteins | sample 7446101 | NCBI WGS metagenome assembly JACCDO01 (sample SAMN15323440, study PRJNA562643) | freshwater metagenome | isolation source: river surface water | place: USA:Blue River Watershed | collected 2017-08-16 | reverse complement strand
CTGGTGAGGAGCCTGTGTTGGGAGGACAGTAGTTGCATTCGGCGAGGGAGGCCGAGTTGTAGGGCTGCTTGGCTTTGAAGAGCGCATCCTTGGCAAGCGAACACTGGGCTGATTTACAGGGGTCGAAGGAATTTGCTTTTAGGGTGCCGCAGGCTTGGCAAGCCTGGATTTCGCTGCCTGTCCATTTGATGTTCGACGCTGTGCGCCTGTCTTGTTCCGTCTTACAGTCCCCAGAGGCTGAGCAGGGGTCATATACACCAGGCAGACCACCTGTATCTGCTGGGCAGTCCGCGCATTCAGGGAAGGTGCTCTCGCTGTAGGGCTGGAACGAACTGGCCGCCTGCCGCTTCGCGGCTGTGCAGGAGGCCGAATTACAAGGGTCATAGGAGTTCGGCAACATGGACCCACAGGCTTTGCACTCTGGGATGTCACTTGAGGACCACTTGAGTTTGGACGCGGTGCGTCTGTCTTTTTCGGCCTGACAAGGTCCACTGGCTGAGCAGGGGTCGTAGGATGTAGGGGGTGCGCAGTTTGCGCATTCTGCGAGAGACGCAGAGTTCCATGGTAAATAGGATGCAGTTAGTGATGCTTGCTTATTGGAACAGGAGACGGTGTCGCAGCGGTCGCTCAACCAGAATTTGTGTTCATTATTTGGGAATATTCTTTGTATAAATCTAGTGAAATTCGATAAATATTCATCTGTATTCCATGGTGCTCCCGCTCTATATGGGGACGTGAATGAATACCATTTAAATGTAAGTCCCTGGAAAATAATGCTACCTTTCGGAATAGCACCTCCCCCACTTATTTCAGTAGTTGTTTGCAATATAAATATGCCAGATAAACCATTTTTCGGTATTAAATAGAAACTATATGCGCCCGAACTATCGCGCACAGGAACAAAATATAAATTTATAGGCGATGAGTTATATGTTACTTTGGTTATGGATGATTCAACTATATAATTTACTAGATTACCAGTAAATCCTGTATATGGCGATGTAGTAACAATATTAATATTTTTCTTAACAGGGTCCTTAAAATTCATAGATAAATTCTTTGTATTTGGCAAGTCAGTATTAGAATTTACAGTAAATACAATATGATCTGCTTTATTAATATCATTTGTATATTCTATTTTACTTGGTGTGCTACTAGACGTTGCTGCATTATTCATACAATAATACTTTTTATCATATGTTTGTAGCAGCGTATATCCATTAGGGAGGGCAGGAGGGAATTCTATAGGAGGGGTTCTAGTAAATGTACCAGTGAACAATACAACATTTCTTTGAACAATGTCTAATTTAATTGTTGATAATTGTGATAGTTGTTTAACACCCAATATATTCATTAAATTACTTCCAGTTATTCTACTATTTGTATCTAATGTATTAATATTTCTTGGAATTATATAATTTTGTATATCATTACCTTCTATTGTTTCACATAAAAGATATCTACTATAATTCAAATTAGCATTAACCGATGAATTATAGGATAATATATCTTTATTATTTATTCTTATTGTTATTGGAGTTCCATCGCTCTTAATAAGAGGAGATAAAGGAGAGGTAAATTCAATAAATGATTCAGCAATATTTTCAACAGTCATTTGTAAAGGCTCTCTACATTTATTTGGACTATCTGGTATTTCAAATATCCAGCGTGAGTCTATTGTAGTTTCTCCACTTGGACCACTTATAAAAAATGGCACATTCATAGACCCTGCTGTTGTTCTATAAATTCTGAGACGCTCGCTACTATTATATGGTGGTCTTCCCCATGCATATAATTTATTATTTGCAATTGCAAATGACGTTTCTCCATATGCAACTATTTGTTGTATATTTGTTAGATTACCAGATATTTCTATTGCAGTATAACTTTTATTATTATTATCATAACCCAATTGACCATATTGATTACTTGTGCCCCATGCATATATTTTACCATTAGATACTGCTAGATTATGATAACCACACGATATACCAGATACATTGGTTAATTTTTGCGAATTTGCCAATACAACCTCATTTGGAGTTCTAATTATAGAATGCTGACCTCCCCATTGATATAATTTACCATCTGCTGATACAGCCATACCGCCTTGTCCTCCACCAGCAACACGTATAACATCTTTTAGTGTAAACGATGGATCTATTGTGCGCGGTGTTAATTGATCTTGACTATTTGTTGTTGTAAACCCTAGCTGTGTAAAGTTATTCTGGCCCCATCCAAATAATGTTCGATTATTTGGTCCATTTTTGGCTATAGCAAATGAATGATTTGGGCCACATGCAACTGCAATTGGATTTTGCAAAGAAATTATAGCAGTAGGAACCGGTCTAGTTGTAGTAGTCCCATTTCCTAATTGGCCACGCGTGTTAGTTCCCCATGTATATACAGTATTATCTGCTATTGCAACCATATGAGATTCGCCGCATGAAATTGCAATACAATTTGTCAGACTAACTATGTGTGTTGGTATATTTACATTACTTACAGAATTTAATCCAAGTTGATTATTAGTGCCTTGTCCCCATGTATATATTAATTTGTTAGAAATAACAGCACTGACATTTGGCCCACATGCGATTTCAGTTATATTAGTTAAATTTCCAGATACTTCAGTTGGTGTTTCATACATTGTAGTTGTAGGTCTTTCACCAATACCTAATTGTCCAAATTCATTACTACCCCATGCATATAATTTCCCATTTGCTAATCCAATTATGTGCCCTTGACCACATGCTATTTTTGTGAATACATAAGTCATACCAATATTGGCAAGTCTGACTTTATTATTTGGAGCAGGTTCTAAAGACAATCCAAAAGTATTATTATTTGCTATTGTAAATGTATTGTCAGTATTTCGCTTGATATATGGTGTTAAAATTGTGTCATAACGATTTGTTGTTAATCCATCATAACTTAAATAATATTGAACAATTCCAGATATATCTTTTAAATCAATAACACCATAAGTAATACCATCATTTGTTTGTGGTCTATAATTCATTCTAAATATAAGTGCATTTGAAGCATTCCTTGCAGTTTGTGTTCCTATTCCCAAATAAAATCCAGTTGTTGCATTTTTTATTCTAATATTATTATAATATGTTCTTGTAGGATCTAATAATTCAGTATCTTTAATAGGATCAAATGGAGATACCCCAACAACACATGGTGCACCTGTCCCAGTTCCAGGTGCTGTTTGGAATCGCTCCATTCGCCTATCATACGCATATCTGTCACTACCACCCCTACTCCGCACTATAACTTCTTTGGCAGCCTGGTCAATTACCCATCCAGACCATGCCCCCAGGGCTTCGCTGAAATTACGGAACATTACTATTAGGAGTGCCAGGAAAAATCGCCGAATTCAAACAACTACGCTGCTCAAATCATAGTTGCAGCCCTTACAAAGGCCCCCAACGATGATTTTCAAATACTCAAACTCGGACACTCTAAAAGAGTCCAAATGCCTGCTTCACTTTCCCGCCGACCCCCACAACATCCTCGCGGATTTCACACACCAGATTTGCCAGGAATCCCTTGCTACCGTCGACACAGAAGTCGCGCTTCACTGGTGCCTTCGCCGCAGCCGCCTTCTTTTCATTCACAACAATCCTAACAGTCCGCTCCTGGACCGCCGGTGTATATGTCGGGACAGGTTTAATTGGTTTCAGAGGCATGGGAGGGCGTGGTGCAGCCGCCACCGGTGTCGGTGCTACAACCCCCTGGAACACCGCGAAGATTCCACCACCTGTCGGCGCGGCAGGCGCAGGCGCGGCCACCGGTGCAACAGAAGCCGATGCTGTTGGCACAGAAGCCGATGCCGGCTGTGGTGGTGCCCAGGACCCCGCCAAATTGGAGCAATACTTACACTCCTTCAGGTCAGCCCCAGTCCACGCGATTCCCAGCGCAGTCAACTCCGCCTGTCGGCGCTCGCATGGTCCACTCGCCGAGCACGGGTCATACATGTCTGGCCCACCCGTTCCAGGAGGACAATGGTCGCATTCATCGAAATCTGATGCACTATACCCCTTATAGGAACTCGCAGCCTGCGATTTGACAGTCCTACACTTCTCGGAGAAGCACGGGTAGAACGATTTCTCCTTCAAAGATCCACACTGCTGGCACTCCTTCAAATCTTTGCCCTCCCATCCCCGATTGGATGCAGTTAGGGCTGCCTGGATTGTTTCACAATCCCCGCTCGCTGAGCACGGGTCATATGTGTCCGCACCACCGGTTCCAGGAGGACAATAGTTGCATTCCTCGAAATCCGATGCGGTGTATTTTTTATAAGAACTTGCAGTCTGTGCCTTAGCCGCCACACACGACGCCGAACGGCAAGGGTCATACTTACTATCCCTCATTGACCCACACGCCTGGCACGCGAGAATTTCTGAACCGGTCCATTTCTTCGGCAGGTCCGTCAGGCGCTTCTGCTCCATGATACATTCGCCACCAGGAGTCTCACATGGGTTATACACTTCCGTCTGCAAACACGCCTTGCACTCTGGCACATCGGCTGCATTATACGGCTGCTTAGCCGCTTTCATTTTCCCCAAAGCTTCCGTGCACTTTGCGTAGTCGCACCCTGTGGCATTTACACCAGCCGCGAACACAGACCCATCAGGATTTTTAATGGTCACACTGAAGGACTGATATTGGTATAATGTGCCACCGAGTGATATATCGGCCGTGCCGACCTTTACGCGCGCCTCCTCATTGCCTGTTGTGAATCCTATGGTAAATTCGGAGGCGCCTGGGGCACCTGCTGGGAGAGTTGCAGTTAGAGTAGTTGTGTTATTTGAACTTTGCACAACGACCTCGACAGTGGCTCCTGCTGGAATCGCGCGATAGCCGGCTGTGGCGGCACTATTTGTCTGCTTGACCAGACCACGCATACCAGTTGTTGTCCGCCCCGCAAATTCGATGAATGATGGTGGCGTAAATGAATAGGACTGGAAATACTGAGAGCCGGCAGGCCACGACCCTGTTGGTGGGCGCGTCAGAGCGTCGTCAATTACAAGCGCGAGTGTATCGGCGGTTGTCAGGGCGACACCGAGGGAGACCGCTGGGTTCCCCTGGCCTTCGAATGTAATGGTCGAATCTGCCGGCGTGGCAGTGGATGTCGCCTGGGTGGTGCTAATGGCGAATTTTGTGGAGACTGTTTTGCAGGTGTAGTCGACCGTTTTGCGGATGCTGTTGTCCTTGGCATACACATAAATGCGCATCTTCATGGGGAATTTCTTGGCAGCGGCAGGGGCAGCCGGCGACACCTCACCCGCTACTGTGTTTTCGCCGGCGAGACCGAGAGACCCACTCATATTTGGCTCGTCGGCTGCAGCGGTGCTCCCTACAAACTGCTGACGACCTGTAATTTTTGCATTTCTGTCTAAATATATAAGATCACCCAGTGCTACTCGAATATCATCATAGGGAGTTACAGACTGTCCAGTTATTGGGATATTTGTGTTACCAAGTGAAATAACTGCCGTTTCACCATATTTAACAGAAATAGCATCGAATGTTTGCTGTGGGTTAAGACTTGGTTCTTCGCGTTCATATGCATCATATCCATATCTACCTATCCCTGGTATTGTCGAAATTTGTTTTCTCGTATCCCAAATATCAACACCATTTTTATAGATATGTAATGAGAATGTATTAGGGAATTTAGAAAACTGTGGAGTTGGGTTTAGCGTGAAATTAGCAGCATTATCTGTTTTTGTTGATAGTAATTGTATCGGCTCGGCAGTTGGAGTGTAGCCGGCATAGGAGAACTTCGCATAATATTCTGTGCGGTCATACGAGGGCTGGTAAATGTAGAAATCAAATGCTATATATCTGTTAAGTATTTCGCGGAATACATTTGGTATACCATATGTGATACCTCCTATTATAAGTTTAGCAACATCAGCACCAGACCATAAACTTGGAATAAGTATATACGCTTCCGTAGGAGCCGTGCCTGTAATTGTATAGCCGCCTGGTATATCATAACTTTTGCCGGCAATTGATATAAATGCATTGGCTTTTAGGGGGAATGGTGTGGCTGCCGGCAAGGTGAGTTTTACAGCAAACCCATTTGCTGCAATCTCGGCTGTTCCGTCCGTCATTGGACGAGGCGCACTGGTCATTGCCTGGAAGGCTGGACATGCCTGGCATTCAGGATATTGGGACCCGCTGAATTTGATGTCGGCTGCCTTGGCTTCCTGAATGAGCTGGTCGCACCGTCCACCAGGTGCGCACGGGTCATAGGAATCGGCCCCGCCGGTTCCAGGGGGACAGTAGTCGCAATCACGGAGGTCACTGGCACTATAGGGCTGGTATGCACTGGCCGCGCGGGATTTTGCGGTGGCACACAGGGCCGATTGACAGGGGTCATTACTGGCTCCTCTTAGTGTCTCGTCACATGTGCGACACTTATCAATTTCAGATCCGGACCACTTCATGAAAGATGCTGTGCGCCTATTTTGCTCATTCAAACAGTCCCCTGGGGGGTCAGTGGAACATGGTTTGTAAGAGTCAGTTAGGAAACAGCCGGCGCATATGGGTGATGTTGTGGCATCAAACTCGGTGTATGTGCGACGCGCATCTTCCATAGCCGCCTTACAGTCGTCCCAGCGACATTCAGATGTGCTTATACCGCGCGCGAATTCGCCCATCGTAGCATCTTTAATTGTCAGCGTAAAAGTATGGTAGTTGTAAAGTGTGACTCCTGTTAGGGGCACCGTCTGTGCCCCAACTGTTAACTGAGCGGCATCTGTTCCAACACTAAAAGAAAGTGTGAATTCAGGGGCATCAACTGTTAGGGCCAGTTTAGGAGATACTGCAACAGTTTGTGCGGGAGAAGAACCAGACCCCTGAATGGCAAATTCGAAGGTTGCCTGGCGAGGAATATTGCGGTAGCCACGGGTCTGATTCACGGACTGTTTAATTGAACCAGTTATGCTGGCACTTGAACGCGTGCCAAATACTATTATTGACGACGGCATGTAGGCATATCGTTGGTAAACTCGTGCGCCTTCTGATATGGCATCATCGATTGTTAACATGATTTGGTCAGAACTCGTCAATACTGTGCCTAGGCTTACAGCAGGATTATTACCGAACTGTATAGTGGCTTCTGTGGTTGTATCAGTGGAAGTAGGTGAAAGTGTCGATACTGTAAAACTACTGGCAGGTGTTGTGCACGTATATGGGATTTCCTTTGTGAATGAAGCAAATTTCGCACTTATGGATATTTTTATGTATGTGGGGAAATTATTGGAGCGGCCTGGGAGGGACGTAGAAGAATTGCCAGTTAGAGTTATTGCAGATGTTGTGCTAGCGGTGGTTGTGATATATTCGAATTTGTTTGGCTCAGGGGTCGCGGCAGTCGTGAAACGGTAGTCATAGTCGGCTGTTAGTGTGGTAGCAAATGGTGCGCGGTATGCGTAGACGGTAAGTTTTGAGTAGTAATTTATCACATCTGATGTAATAGCGGGTGTGAGGGGGTATGATGTGTTATTTATGTCAATAAATGCATTGTTTGTCCCTTGTGTGTTGTAGAATCTCACATACATTTCCGTGGCACCTGTTGCGATTGCTTGTAGGGGTATGGTTGCGGTTTGTGCGGCAGATGAATCTGTGGTCGCAGCGCTGATTTGCAGGGTTGTGCCGGCGAGGAGGGATTTGCCGGCAGGCAGTTGGAGTTTGATGCGGGTTCCGTTGTCGGCCTCCTCGCGGATAATTTGACCATCGGCTTTGGCAGGAGGGATGATACCAATAATAGTTCCACGGGCGAAATATCCTTCTCTGTTATTAGTAACAGTTATAGGTGCTCCTGTTGTATCTAATATATAGACTGATACTGTAATTGTATCACTTATATTAATAGGCTTACTAAATGCTACAGTTTTAGTGCCTAGCGCGCAAATTGGTGATGCACCATATGTGATTGTAAAAGTATTTGTATCTGTATCAACCGCTGGTATATTCACTGTTTGAGACTCGCCACCTGATATATCTACTTTTATCTGCATCGATTGTGGGTATGCATTGTATGGTCTTCCATTGAATGCGGTAGATGGTCCCAATTCTACATAACATTTGGTATAGTTGTCAATATTTGATAACAATAGTGATTGCGACTGATTCAAATATCTTCTAAATATAACTTTGTAAGGTGCCGAGTTTATAGATGAATTAGGTGCTATATTATTGAAAGATATTGTTCCATTAGTATTTTGTGTTAACACTTGTGGCATACTTTTCAATAAAACACGATAATTATCGCTTTGTGCACCAACCTGTGGTATCGGCGTAATAATTCCTGAATCATTTATATATTTATCGTATATAAACCACTTATTTCCAGATGTATTATCAGGATAATTTAATTGATTAATTGTGTATTCACCTGTTGTAGTATCAAGTATAGGTCTAACAATAATTGGGCGCAATGTTGATGTTGTAGATAATACTCCTGCATACTTATTTTGTTGTTCACTATTTTGCATAAATATTACATAATTATCTAGTCTCAGATTTGTGACAGTTTGGGTCCATGTCGCGGCCCCCATTAGGGGTGTTGTTGTATCGACTGGGTCATAGAAGGATATGGTAAAGGATGCATTTGTAAACTGATTTATGGAAAATGCAGTGACGGTTGATGATGGGACTGCACCATTTAACTGTGCAGTTTGTAGGAGAGTCGCACCAGTCAAACTTATGGCTGCGTCAGTTCCCATCCTAAATGATGATGACCCACTTGCTCCACTAGTAAAATCGAGTGTGAAGGTAGTGGAACTGTTTGCGGTTGTTGTGTATGAAAATGATGCAATAGTGCCATTATTATTTATTGATATGTATAATTGACGACCTGCTGGCATGGCCGTTGTAAATGTTCCTTGGACGGCATTCATATATCCTCCTGAAGTCGCGAGGGTTGGGTTTTGTTTGGGTAAAGGGGGTGGGGGTCGTGATATTGTTCCAGTTGCATAATATTTAGGAGTACCAGTAAATGATTGTGTATCGCTATATATGGTTCCATAAATTGTAATAGTAATCTGACTATTTATATTAATAGGGCCAAATGGTGATGATTTAAGATTTGTTATAGTTGCAAGATCTCCCATTGTTGCACCAGTATAATTTGTAGTATTAGCAGGGGGTATACCAGGTGTAACAGTATTTACACTTATAACAACCCCTTGGAAACCTATTGAATCTAAATTATTAGATGTATCAAAACTCATACTAATAGGAGTATTTGGAGGAATACTTCTAGTTACACCTGTTCCTGATAAAGTTACTGGTATATAAATGTTATTACCATTTGTATCAAATAAATTTATACATATGCTATTTGATAAAATAGTATTTTGATTACTATTTATTATTCCATTAATACTTCTATTTGCTAAATTGCGCGTAAATGTAATTGATAAATTGCTATTTGGACTCGCGGCTGGAAGTGACGGAGGTCTACAAACATAAGGTTTTCCTTGAACCATTTCAGTTACAATAGTGCATGTGTCTGCATTTATCTTTGTTATAGATACACCATACCCAATAGTTCCAAATGCACTAAATGCTTTTTGTCCTACTGACATTATAGCACATATTGCGCTTCTATTGGCCCTTATTTGTGTTTCTGCTGCGACTCCGTTTGCACAACTATTTCCTATAGTATAACTCATTAATACACCCCCAGAAAATAAACATGTAAAATCGCGTGCGAACTTTGCATGTTTATTTTGTCCTGCCATATCAATCCTCACCCGTTCCGCTTACTGCCCGCTACTCTCACCGCCCCCACATCATCAGCGAGTCAGTCCATGTCGGCTTAGTATTCGACGGTAGCATGTTATACCATCCTGCGCCCTGCCCCAAACTCGGCGAACCGGACCCCGCGCACACATCGCAGCCCGTTCCAGAGCACACAGGGCAACTTGTGGGGGGTGCCTGGCAGGCCTGTGGGGCCGGCTCGCATGTCGGGGTGGGTGTGCATTCACCTGCGCTGGGTGTCGGCTTGCCACCTCCAATAGGCCCAAAGATGTCTTTTAGAGGGATTGGTGCTTTGCTTGCGCTACTGCTGCCACTACCTCCTACTGCCGGCGGTGGTGGCACGGAAATACTTTTCTGAGAACCACTGCCCCCTTTTGGCTCAGGGCCAGCACCAGGACCAGCACCGCCACCAGGCGGACACTTGACATCCTTAATTGTATTCTTAATGTCCCGTATTATGGAATCTTTGATACTTTTCAAGTCAAATGTGCTTGTTGAATCCATACCAGCACCAGCAGCCCCCGCGCCAGCACCAGTCCCAGCACCGGCACCAGCCGCCGCGATCACATCCTCTTCCGTTTCAAACTCATAATTGGGATCAATCGTCAGCAGCAACACCATTAGTGTGTGTGTGTCAAACTGGTTAATCAAATTTATCATCTCCGCCTGGATTGCGAACGCTGAATTCCTGAAAATCCTCTGGTTTTTTTCATCGAGGAACGAATAGAAATAGTAGTAGAATGTGGGATAGTTTGTATATATGAGTATAATTTTATTGTTATCATCGGCAGCAATTGATAGATTTCCCCCATAAGAGTTTACAAATGCCCCCATAATTTCGGCAGAATCTGTTGATATACCCGTAATCTGACTTGCAAGCGTCTTCACTGTTGAAATGAGATTCGGAATGTTGAGAGATGGCGACGGGGTCGGCAGGGTCGGCTTCGACTTATTTACGTCAGGCCCGAATCTTTTTGGGGCCGCCCCAGTATCGGCCGCCGGTGCAGCCGGTGCAGCCGGCGCGGCCGGCGCGGCCGGCGCGGCTGGCGCCGGCGTAGATGCACACTTAGCAGCCGGCACATAACTGGCACACTTCTCCCGTGGGACCAAGTTAGGGTCGGTCGATGCAGAACTGGCGCATTTTTCTGGTGGCGCATAACTGGCACATTTTTCTGGTGGCGCATAACTGGCACACTTCTCGCGCGGCACTAAGTTAGGATCAGGCGTCTTAACGGCCATTATACAATTCTCTGCATTCGCATTACAGAAACTATATATCCAGTTGTCATTGTTTTTATAGCGCATATCTTTACGATCCTTATATTTCTTCGCATACAAAGCATTAAATTCCACCTGATTGGCGCCTTCGATGGCCGGATCTGACACAATTGAGCCACATTCTTCACGCGACATAACTGAACATCCATTAGAGGGTGCCTCGCCAGCCATATTTATACACTCCACATAACCATCATTTCCTATACGAGCAATGACAGTTTGATCAGTTGTGGCCGAATCAGAAGCCGACGCACCAGTCGATCCAGAATATGTATAACACACCCAATCTGTAGCATCAGGTGCGGTCCGTGCTGGAATTGTATCTGGACCATTTAACGCTTCATCTTCTACTAGTGTATCCAAAGGGCCTGCCCAGAACCCTTCGCGTTTGCGAGTAAGCAGCAGTATATAGACTATAACAACCCCTGCCACCAACCCTAATAGTATTTTCGGGTCAATACCAATCATCTTACTAACATGTCGCATTAAAATTGACAGGCGGCCGCGGCCTCCCCATAAGGTCAACCAACCAATCCAAGCCACAAACCATGTTGCGCACACGCCATGCGGACGACGATATTCTGGAAGCCGGCATTGACGAAGCCGGTCGGGGATGTTTCTGGGGGCCTCTAATGGCCGCCGCCGTCGTCCTACGACCCGAAGCCGAATGGGACGATGAAATGCGCGCTCTTGCACCAAAACTGCGGGATTCCAAGAAGGTCTCTCCAAAACGCCGAGCCGAACTCGCCGCCGCAATTAAGCGGTGTGCGCTTGCCTACGGTGTCGGTGCTGTTTCGGCCACCGATCTCGATGCCCACGGGGTCACCTGGGCCAACAAGACGGCCTTCCAGCGGGCCGTCGGTGAACTTGCAGTTAGGCCTGGGCGACTGGTCATCGATGGCATCTTGGCCTGCGAGTATAATGCCGGCGAGGTGGTGACAGTCGTCGACGGAGACGCCACACTGATGCCCATTGCGGCGGCCTCCATTCTTGCCAAGGAGGCACATGATGACTGGGTGCGCGGCTACTGTGCGGCACATCCTGATGTGGCCGAACGCTACAACTTGCTATCCTGTAAGGGATATGGGACGGCGAAGCATCGCGCCGCCCTGGCGGAACACGGGGAACACGAGGAACATCGCCAACGATTCATTCATGGGGGCGGGAAGGCGGCCGGTGGATACTCGGGGCGTGGCGGCGCCACAGCCGGCAAATGCCTGATTGCCATTGAAGATGCTGATGCCGGACTGGATTAAGTATTCCTAATTGAAGTTACTGCGGAAACTGCAATTAGGAGTATTGTGGGTGAGCGCTGGGCAGGCGCGCAGCGCCTTGGAAAAATTTTTAGAGGGGGTTTGCCGGCGGCTGCCGCAAGCAAGCAAGTTTACTTGCGGTGGGCGCGGCGGGTCTTGCGGGCCTTGCGAGTGGCACGGACCTTGCGGCGCTTACCACCCTCGGTCTTGCGGGACTTACGCATGTTGGTCTTGCGGGACTTACGCATGTTGTTCTTACGCATGTTGGCCATTTGAGTTGTTATACTAATTGCAGCGATTTTTTTGCGCACCACCGGGCTGTCCACCCAGGTGTCGAGGAGGGCCAGGTCGGCCGAACGCGCAGCCAAGTCGGCCGCCGGCGAATAGAAGTGGCCCTCATCGGGGGCATATCCCAGGAGTTTACCCGCCACATCCGCCGTCGGTCCTTCCCGTAGCCGCCACACCCATTTGAGTGGTTCATATGGATATACTTGCGTGTCATTGCCACCCGTCCGCGCCAGCACAAACACACCAGGTGCTCCGCGCCCCACCACCTGGTCTATCGGGGAAACACCCAGCGCCGTTACGAAGTCCACGACGCGCCGCGCCGGATCCCCGAATTCATTATACTCAACCGTCGTCAGGGCCAAGTCCGGATTCGTCGTGGTCCGCAGCAAGTCCACATAGGGAACTTCGGCAAATGCCGCTCCAAACAGATCACCGCCCCCATGACGGGCCACCAGTGCACCCACAATTAGACCGCCTGCTGACCGCCCCGAGATCACCGTTCGCGCAGCCGGCACACCGGTGGCCCGCCTGGCGGCCCGCACAACCGCCTCGAAGTCCTCCACGGCCCGCATGCGTCCCCCAAGCCTGGCCGCGTCGGCCCACTCATCCCCGCCGTCACCGCCCCCACGCACCATCGCATATGCAACCACCCAGCCACGCGCCAGCAGGGGTCCCCATGTAGCCCATGGGCGACCCACCACCGTTGGTATACCGTATGCTCCATAACCATACACAATTAAACCCCGTGGTGTCGCCCCGCCCGCTCCCAGTAACCCCACGACTTTGAAAGGCACCGTCGTCCCATCAGCGCTCCGTGCCATTCCATCGCGCACTCCCAGGGCCGGCGCCATACTCCTAAATGGGTTTGTCTCAGGTCGTGTGACCCTGCCGTCAACCCCTAAAAGTAAAGTATGCACTGGCTGGTCGGGTGCAAAGACAACTGCTGTCGCCGGTCCTGTCGCAGTCTCCCAGGTCGACCAATCGTCTAAAAGTATTTGTCCCGTTCGTAAAGTATACACCCGACGAAGAATGTTTGGCCCCCATTTATAAATCCGTGTTTTTCCAAACATATGTGTGGCAAGCCATCCGCGGCTCGGCAGGGCCCAAAGAATACTTTCTTTAGTCGCCGACGGCACCGGCCACCCTGAGATGCTTCCTGCCGGCTTCCCATCGGCAAACCAGGCCGCATTTTCTTTATAGTCCCCCGCCACCACCTGCACTTTACTTTTATGGTCGAGTGGATGCCCGGCGACATCCCATAGTTTGAAATGGCCAGAATCTTCTGCTTGTATGAAGGCCGCGCCAGCCTCATACCCCCTTACAATATGGATATTCCAGCGGTCATCGGCGATCTTTACGAGTTGCCTGCGGTCCCCGCCGTCATATGCATCCGCCGATTCCGCCACATAGCCACGATGGATGTTGGCAGTTAGGGTGTAGTAGCAGCGACCGGCGCGCACGGCGATGCTGGGGCCAACGCCAGCCCGCCTCCAGAGAATTCGCCCAGGTGCTGCGTGGCTGGCACATCGGAGTTCGAGGCGTTCTGCGCCGGCTCCCACGTCGACCACCGTCCAAACATGCGTCATGTCTGCTACAATATCCCTAACTGCCTCCCCGCGAGCCACCCGTTCACCCGCATATTTCCACATATATGCCCCACCGTGTCCCGGGGCAATCTCTATTTTCCCTCCAGCAGCCTTGAAGAAATATTGTTGCTTGTCGGCGATCCCCTTCTCGAGTTCCCGCCGTGCCGCCGGCACGCGCTCTCTAACTGCAGTTAGGGATGTTGCAGCGGCGTAGGCAGCCTGCTCCTCGGCGATGGCGGCTGTCCAGGCGGCTCCGCGCATACGTTCTAGGGGAGCCAATTCATCTTTCCAGGCGGCGAATTGCGTGTCTCTCACAGGGTTTCCTGTGCCTGCTGTTGCTGCTCCTGTTCCGCTGCCGCCGCCGCCGCTGCTACCGTCGTCCATTACTATTAGGTGGGAGTTTTTGCTGGCTGCTGCGCTGGCACCGCAAGCAGCCGCCTAAAATGGGCCGCCGCCATACTACGTATAATGCTGTCCGTCAATATAATCTATAATAAGGCCAATACATATGGCCTCGCCGCCGACGCAGCTGTTCTCACTGAAGCCATTCGTGCAGCCGCCCCCACTGGCAGCATCGGCCAGATTCACACAGTTGATCCCCGTGAGCCGCCCCGTGCAGCCGACATTCAATTCCATTTAGAGATTCCCGTCTACGCCGCCTGCCCATGGGCCCGCTACAACTTCCTGATTGCCAACATCGAGCATTTCAATGCTGCCGCCTATGGGCCATACATGCATTCATTCGACCAAATCTGGGTGCGCGACGATGCCGCCTCCGCCACATTTGAGAGCCTTACTCGGCGCCTCGGTCGGATAGTCCCATGGGCACTTCCAAAGGCTACCAGGACGGCTCTTGCTGGTGCGGCAGCAAACAGCAAGCCAGTCAAGAGTCGCGGCTTCGTGTCTTTCATCGGCGGCTCCGAGACGAAGGCTGCGGCCACCAAGAAAATCGTGGGCGCCTGGCGTGTCGGCGATCCACCCCTCCGCATATATACCACACGCACTGACTTCGCAACCGAAATCGGCGCAGCCATTGAGGCGGCCGGTGTCGGCGAGAAGGTCACCGTCGAGGCGCGCGAATTGGACACTGCGGAAATGCGTCGGCTCCAGGTATTCTACCCCGCACACCTAATTGCCAGTGAGGGGGAGGGCTTCGGCTACGCTGCGGCCGAGGCAGAGGCCGCCGGCGCATTTGCACTTATGACACGTCTCCCAGTATTCACCGAGTATTATTCGGAAGATTCTGCAGGCGTTTCCTATATCGATGTTGACGCTATTGCGGACCGCCATGGGAGGTATGCAATTAGGGATGATGCGCTTCGCTCTGGACTTGAGCGGGCATTCCTCAAATTCTACGACTACGATGAGGAAGATGTGCGGGTGCGTCTGGCGATGTCCGCGACGCGCGCAGAAGAGATGGAGGTGGTTGTCGGTGATGCACTGCGGGTCGCGGTGGCACGTGTGCGAGACCATAAGGCAGTGAATGGGGGTGCGCGGGTTTTGCCGCCGGTTCTTATGCCCGCCGACTGTCCACCCATCAGTATTGTGACCCTCACATACAATCGGCGAAAGTTCATTGACCTGGCATTCCTGAACCTGATGATTACCGATTATCCACGCGACAAGATTGAGTGGATTGTCGTGGAGGACAGTGATGACCAGGACAAGGCATCGTCGGACAAAATCTTCGCATTTGCGGGGGCGCACCCCGAAATCAAGGTGGGCTATGTGCCGCTGGCTACGAAGACGTCGATTGGCGCAAAGCGCAATGCGGGCATTGAGCGGGCGCATAATGACATCATTTTGATGATGGACGATGACGACTATTACCCCGAGACTTCAATTAGACGTCGTGTGGCGTGGCTGACCAAGGGGCGTATTGGGTATGATTCGGAGCCGGCCGTCGCCGCCTGCACAATGTTGGCGATGTATGATCTGATGACCGGCAAGTCGGCCGTCAATGTGCCTCCTTGGGGTCTTGGACTCGGTGCGCGTGTATCTGAGGCGACACTCACGTTCCGTCGCAGTTTCTGGGAGACGCGGCGGTTCCCCGAGGTCGATATGGCAGAGGCCGAGGGGTGGCTGGAGGGTCGCGAGCGAGATGTGATTGAGATTCCCCCGCAACAAATCATTGTAGCCATGTCGCACGGGAATAATGTATCGAGCCGGCGTGTGCCAGCCGATGCCCCTGTCAGTTGTTTCTGGGGGTTCGAGAAGGAGTTGCTCGTGTTTTTGCACGGACTCGCGGGGGTTAAGATCGAGGAGGAGCGGGGGCCTGCGGCGGCAGCCACGGCCAAGACCACTAAGAAGCGCAATTAGAGTGCGGCGAGTTCGGCGCGGAGCTTGAGCCAGAACTCCTTGTCTTCGGGGGTGGGCTGGGGATGCTTACTCTTACTCTTGCTCCTGCTCTTGCTCTTGCTGCCACCACCACTAAATGTCCCCGTCAACTTCTGCTGAGCCGCCGCAATCATCTGCGATAATTCAGCCTCGGATCCCGCCCGCGGGCATCCATCAGGTCGCTCCGCATCTGGTTTTAGCGCAACATCCGGTTTCAGCGCCGATACTACCGCCGTCGCCAAGTTCCCGTCAATGACCTCCTGGGGGAGCCCCATGCATTGCCGGCGCAAACCCCCTTCCGTTGTCGGTAGCCCCAGCATCTCAACGATAAAACGTAACGGGGGTATATATGAAAAGTTCTTAACAAGTGTCCTCACGCGTGCATTACAGAAAAATTCAGGCATGTGGAACAGCGTCTGCAGGGTCGCCATGTTATCAAAATCAATGTGCATTGCATCTATGTCCTGCCAGTGAACATTGAAGCATTTAAGAGGATATGAGTCCTCGCCGATTGCCGCCTTGATCGCATCTTGTTTCTGTGCAACTTCGTCCAGTAATTCGTTGAATTTATCGAGCATCCCTTCACCGATTTTACGAACGGGCAGGGGCGCAAAGACACTGAAAAGAAAGGCAACCAGCCCAACCAGCCAAGACTTGGCAGACCGGTAGCCTACCCAGAAAAGTTCGTCGGCGTAGTCATCGGCGATAAAAGAAAAGACTTTTTCGACGACTTTAACCGCCGCCCCAATCGCCGTCGGATATTTTCCAGCAACCCCCACGAGTGTCAGTGCGGCGGCTGTTATATCACCCTTACCCGCTTCTATTAGAGCTGCCGCCACCGTCGAAAAGACACCGACCAGACCAGATCCAGGAAATTCCGTGAATGCTGCGAAAATACGCAGGAATTCGAGGACCCCTTGAATAACAATGACGAGCAGGTTCGTAGGCACAGTTATGGGGGTTCCTGGGATTGGCAGGACTGGTGTCGTCTTCTGGAACTTTATAACGCCATACTGGCGGGCCAGTTCGTGGGCCTGCCGCTTATATCCTAATAGCAGTTCATGAACCTGTTCGACGATCGCATCGAGGGATACAGCACGAGGATCGATCGCCGTGCCGGCGCGTGCAAGAAGAGCGTCTGCCGCCTTCTTACCGTCAATTGTAGCAGATTCTTTGGCAACTGCCGTGGTCTTTTTAGCCGCCGCATCTGCTGCGGCGGCCACCGCCTGTCTTTCTTTTGTCTCCTCGAAAGTCTCCACGCCCCTTTGTCCCTCCTCGCCGGCCCCTCCGCGCATCAAACTCCCTAACTGTTCTTTATGGGGGGCCAGCGCACTTTCCAAAATCTCCGCTTCTTTCTCTGTTAGGGCCGGGCTACCGTCGCCACGGCGAATCTTTGCGGCCCATCCAGACTCACCATCTGCTTCTTTATACTCCAGGAATGCGCTCGTGAGTAGCGAAAAAACTTCATATAAGTTGTCTGGCAAATCGGGGTATTTCATGGCCGTTTCAAACATCTGCCCCAGGTCTTTTAGGGTTTCAGGTGAATCGTCGCCATCGCTCATTCTAGTATATACATATACTGCAATTAGGGATTGTTTATGGGCGCGCGCGGCAGCAGGCTAGGAGGCGGGAGTGGCTGGAGTAGCGGCAGTTGCCGTCCCTGGCTCGACTGTGTGGAATCGCACCAGCACTTGATTTATCACACAATCGCACGGAGGATATGCGCGATATACATCGGCTGCCTCCGTGCCCATGGCCGACGGCGCACGCACAACAGACGTGTATACTGTGCCTCGGGTGTCTGCCCAGGGAGCCAATCGGTCACCTTCCTGCAAATCGAAGGCGGCCCGCTCACTGCCATCGGCTAACACGATTAGCGTGGATGGTGATAGGTCTACCGTCATCATATAATTGAGTTTTCCAATAGCCTCTCCATATGATCGCGTGACAGTCAAAAAAATCCGCACGCAGCGCTCCTTGCCGACATGGCGGATTTCCGCGCGGTCCCATTGCATGCCATCCCAGATGGTCGCGGAGTTACCAGAGAGATCGGCAATTGTCGCATATCCATCGGGGGTTAGTAGCAGCATTTCGCGTTCAATTGACATCTGGTCGCGCTTCTACCCTAAATGCAGTTAGGAAATTGCAGCAGGCGCCTAAGATGAACAATGGAGGCATCCCTCTTCGGCCGCAAGTTGCTCTGCGCGCCGCTTCGCCTTGTCCGCCTCAACCGCCGACAGTAGTTCGGGGTCCACGGTGAATTTCTGGGCGGCTGCCGGTGCCTTTGTGCGGAGATAATAGACACCCGTCTTCAGACCACGCTTCCATCCATAGAAGTGCATGCTGGTCAACTTAGCGAAATTGGGTTCGGGGACGAAGAGATTGAGCGACTGACTCTGGCAGACGAACGCCCCGCGCGCCGCCGCCATGTCGATAAGTGTGCGTTGCTTGATTTCCCAAGCGGTCTTATAGAGACGCTTGAGGGCGTCGGGGATTTCGGGAATATCCTTGATACTGCCATTATGTGCAATGATGCGCTGTTTCATCGTCTCGTCCCACATGTCGAACTTCACCAGGTCTGCCATTAGATAGCGGTTGACCACGATGAACTCGCCGGCGAGTGTGCGGCGGGTATAGATATTGCTGGTGAACGGTTCAATGGCCTCATTGCTGCCCATGATCTGACTCGTGCTGGCGGTCGGCATGGGGGCAACAAGGAGGGAGTTGCGGAGGCCGGTGGCGGCGGCTGCACGCAGACCGTCCCAGTCGAGGGTTCCGTCGGCTGCAGTTAGAGGTTGCGTAGCCCAGAGGTCGGGCTGGAGCCGCCCTTGGCTGGCTGGGGACCCCGCGAATGTTTCATATGCGCCCTTCTCGACGGCGAGGGCCGCAGAAGTCTGCACAGCGGCATAATAGAGATGCTCGAAGATCCGCTGATTGAGTTCGGCCGCCGCCTCACTCTCCCAGGGATGCCGCATGAGTGCCAGCACATCTGCGAGACCCTGCACGCCGATGCCGATGGGACGGTGGCGGAGATTGGAGCGGCGCGTTTCAGGGGTCGGATAGAAGTTGATGTCGATGACACGGTCGAGGTTGCGGACAATCTGCGCGACCACTTCGCGGAGTCGTGCGAAGTCGAAGACTTTCCGCTTGGCGTCAACGAATGACGGCAGGACAATGCTCGCCAGGTTGCACACGGCCGTCTCTTCAGGGGAACTATACTCGATGATTTCCGAGCACAAATTGCTGCTCTTAATGGTCCCCAGATTCTGCTGATTGGACTTCCTGTTGGCGGCGTCCTTGTAGACCAGATAGGGTGTGCCGGTCTCGATTTGTGCCGACAAGATGGAGAACCAGAGTTGCTGGGCGGGGATTTTGCGACGGCCACGGCCCTCTGCCTCGTAGCGCTCGTAAAGGGCGCGGAATTCATCGCCCCACACATCGGCCAGCCCAGGGGCCTCCGCGGGGCAGAAGAGGGTCCAATCAGCGCCGGCCTCTACGCGCTCCATGAAGAGGTCAGGCACCCAGAGGGCGTAGAAGAGGTCGCGGGCGCGCTCCTCCTCGGCACCCGTGTTGAGTTTGAGTTTGAGGAAATCGTCGATGTCGTCGTGCCAGGGCTCCAGGTAGATTGCGAAGGAGCCATTTCTCTTGCCACCTCCTTGATCAACGTAGCGCGCCGTGGAATTGAATACACGAAGCATCGGAACAATTCCATTGGAGGTTCCGTTTGTGCCATGAATCAAGGAGCCCTTGGCGCGGATATTATGGATATGAATGCCGATTCCGCCGGCATGCTTCGAAATCTTCGCCGAGTCGCTCAGCGTCTTATAGATGCCGGCAATGGAATCGTCGTCGACCGCGAGGAGGTAGCATGAACTGAGTTGGGGGTTCGGTGTGCCTGCATTAAATAGCGTTGGTGTCGCATGGGTGAACATCTTCATGCTCATCAAATCATACGTCCTAAATGCATTCTCCAGGTCGGCTCCCCAGATTCCCAGGGCGACGCGCATCCACATATGCTGAGGGCGCTCGATGATCTTTCCACTGCTGTCTTTTAGGAGATATGCGCGCTCGAGTGTCTTGAATCCGAAGTAATCGAAGAGGAAGTCGCGCTCGTAGTCGATGCGGGCATTGATGGCTGCCGCGTTGGCTGCGACGACCGCCTGGAGTTCCTCGGAAATGTAGCGGATGGGTGCACCAGTCTTCGGGTGAGTCTGTGTGGAGAGTGTGTGGATGACTTCCGCGAAGTCGGCGACCGTATTTGCCTGGTGATTACTGATGGCAATGCGGGCCGCGAGGGTTCCGTAGTCTGGCTGGACAGTCGATGCAGCTGATGCCAGGTGTGCGGCGAGTTCATCGAGTTCGGATGTGCGGACCCCGTCATAGATGCGGGCGAGCACTTTTTGGGCAATTAGGACGGGGTTGACTTCGAGACCGCGCCCAGATGCTTGAATACGACGCAGGACCTTGTCAAAGGAAACCTCTTCTTTGCGACCGTCACGCTTGATGACGAACATACTGGACATATTTCGGGTGGCTGGCTTAGGTTGTTGGGTGGCTTGGTGCTGCCTTAAGTGCCTGCTGGGTGCGATCGTCAAATTTAGGAGGCGCGACAAAAAATGCCGACGCCGCCTACATTTGTTGGGAGGACTGTGAGTAAACTAGATTATTAGGCCGCGTGTAGTGCATTTAGAAGATGCTAGGGAGCCAGCGGTTCAGGATATACTCGGCCTGCTGCATGCAAATGTCGGCGGCGGTCCCGATGTCGGTGCCAGGCTCGTCGCGGACAATCTGATATGCGAGTTTGATGAAGATGGCCTCGCGAAGTTTGATGTGGTCTGCGATCTCCGTCCACGGCTTCACGAAGCGATTCTCGGCGGCCCGCTGAGGGACTTGGTCGCGGACTGCGAGCCAGGTGTGAACCCAGGCCGCGTGAATTCGCGGGGCGATGTCAAATGCTGCGCGCTCTCCTTTTGCCGTCGCATCTGCCGCCACCGCAACCTGCGCCAGGATGAGTGCGGCGGCCGGCTCGAGTGGCTGATTGGACTCCGAACGGAACTCGGGAGGCGCCCCGAGGTCATAAGCGCTGGGATGATAGAAGATCTCTGTAACACGAGCGGCAGTTGCATGTAGGTCTCGGTTGTCAAGACCCGGAACAGGCCGCACATCACCCGGGCGAATATCGTGCACATCCTCGTGGTCCGCGAGAGGGCTGTTAAGGAATGCGTTGATGAACTCGCGGTCAAACTGGCTTGGGGGGAATGCGTGCGCGGACATAGACTGAGTATTGAGGCGATGAGTGGAGGCGACGGCGGCTGGCATTAAGAAGTATACGCGTTTGTCTTTTATGACCCCTCGCTGTGGGACCTCAATTTTAGAGGGGGTGACGAGGAAATTTTACCACATCCATTAACAGACATAGCAAATATGCGCACGCATTCACTCAAGATATTTATATTGGTGCTGGCTGGTATATCTGCGTTTTTGGCAATTAGTGCGGTGTATGCCACACCGGCCTATCGGCCTATGCCGGCGTTTGCGCGCGAAGGATTTGCTGGGGCAGCCGCGGAGCAGGCCCAGGTCTATGAGTCCGCCGATAATGTGGGCAAACTCGCCGGTGCCAACTCGGGACCTGCACAGAAGTCCGGCCCTGCCCCTGTCAAGAAAGTGGGCGGCACCCCCTATACGCTCCTTGAGGACCACCTGAAGACGACCCGTCAGGATGTGCCGCACTACGGAGAGAACGCCCTCAGTTGTTTCGCCAAGGACTGGTGGCGGGCACGCGAAAAAACCGGCAATTACCGCCAGGAGACGAATAATTACCGCCAGGACTACCCTGATTCATGCACGACCGGCTTCCAGGAGGGCGTGCTCAGTTTCTATGAGCGCGAAGGGAAGTATGCCTAAACGGCAAATCTACTCATCCCCGTCCAACTTAATGAGCATTCCTCCGTCTGCCGCAGTGTCATCTGCTGCGCCGGCGGCGCCAGCCCCAGCCCCCTTCCGCACCCGCGCCGCCGGCACCACGAATGTCCCTGCACGCGCCCCCTCGACATCCGCCCAGAATTCGTCCACGGCTCGCGCTGCCCCAGCCCACCATGTCGACGACCGCCGCACTTCCACCTCGTGCCACCCTAACAGCACCCACGGCACCCGCTCAACAATCACATCATCCTGTCCAATTAGGTGGCACGGTGGCTCCTCCAAGTCTGGACAGCCCACTGGTCCATAGACATATCGCTCCACACCCCCGCCGACCTCCGTGTTCACCCGCAGGACCCGCCACAGGACTCCCGAGTATAGGCCAGGTCCCTCGACCACCGCCGTCTTCGGCCCCGCCGCGCTTCTGAAGCGGGCCTCCACATACTGGCACGCATCTAGTCCACACACTTCTAATTGCAGTTGCATCTGGGCATAATATTCGTCTGGAATGGCCGCGCCGATTTCACGGCTAATCGGGCATTTAATTTCCACGAGACGTCCAATTAGGGGATTGGCAGGGTCGGCACCGGTTGTGATGAGACCGTCTGGGGATGCGGCCAGGCGCGGATCCGTCGGATGCACGAGCCGGCCCAGGTCGGCAATTTGGACCCCGTGAATGTGTTCGTAGATTTGCTTCACGACGGGTTCGAAGCGAATTCCCCAGTCGAACGCGGACATATACTCGGATGCTGCAGTTAGGGGTAGTGCGGGCTTGGCCGCCAGTTCTTCGGGGGTCGGCGGCTTGGCCTTCGCGTGGGCGAGGAGGGCACGGGCACGGGTTTTGCGGAAGATTGTGTTGAATTCGGACGCGGTCAGCACGGTGGCTGCTTGGGCATACCAGGCGGCCGTGCGCTGCTCCACGCTTTTGCGCGCGAGGATGGCGGCAATAGCGGCATCACGGGCCGCCGTATCAATGGTGGGCTGCTGCGCGGCGACCGCCTGTGAACGAAGGGTGGCTTCCGCGATGGCGCGCCAACTATCGATGAGAGTCGCCGTAAGGGCTGCTGCTGCCGCGGGCTGCTCATCGGTCATAATATCATCCTCGGCGGCAGCCATTGATTCTGCAAATGCGGCGATTTCTTGCACGTCTCGTGGTGGCGGGAGCCACTGCTCGACGGCCGCGAGGTGGTCCAGAATTTCTACAATTAGAGATGCCATATGTTTATAACGCTTGTCTAATTGTATGTTGAGTGGGTGTTTCTCAATTTTAGTTGGTGGCTGCGGGGTCGGCCGCTGTGGCTGTCGCTGTCGCTGCAGGTGCGCCAGCACCGACATCACGCTTGCGCCGAGCAGTCGCCGTCTTCTTTTCGAGAATCTGGAATTTCATATATCCGTCCGCACCCCTGTGCATAACAAGGCCCTTAATCTCCAGAATCTTCTCCGCCTCATGGTCATATACGACATTCGTCTTGGAATTAAGTTGCCCCTTATCAAGGGCCTTCTGGAGGAGTGCAAGCAGGGCCGCCGTTTCATACTGCGTGAGCGACAGTTTTGTCCGCTCCTCCTCCGTAAATGCCCGCAGGCGATTCAGACGGAGACCGCGCTCCAGACGGAACCAGGGGCGCTTGAATGCATCTTGGGCGCCGGCGTCGATAAACTTTGCGATGTCCGCTGCGCTACCTGTTCCACGCTTCTGGGTTTTTCTATTAGAATCTGCTGTTGTGCCAGCGCCGGTGCCAGATGTAGTCGGAACAGATGCCATCTTTAATATATCAATGTGACAGGCGTTTAGTATGTGTATTATGTGCCGGCCATGGTCGCGCTATCACTACGCGCACAGGAGTTTAGGTAGGAGCGCGGCTACCGGATCTTTGGCCGCCCCCAGATAGTCAAGTGTTCCAATTAGGTCGGTGCCGTCTGGTCCGAGGAATATGTAGTGGTCCTTCCAGGCGAGGGCGGCGGGGTCATCGGCAAACAGGTCGGCGGCGACGGCCTCCTCTACTGTGTAGAAATCGGAGAGGCGGATGGCTGCGCGGTCAACGGCGACCCACCAGGAGCGTGGCCCGGTGCCGAGGCGACCCATTGACTTAACGGGAATTCCATTCGGCTGCATATAGGTTGCGCGGATGGCCGCCTCCGTGTCAGGGACGGCGGCGTCGTCGGTATCGGTCCAGATCGCCGTGCCACCGGCGAGGAGGGCTTTTAAGCGGATTATGTGGGCTCCGTCAGTTATGATTGTTTGCATAGGGGTTGCCGTTTTCTCCGCCATAAAGACGAATAGTTTCATTCCTACAATGGTGGCGGTGCTGGATTTTAGGCGGCTGTGGCCGCTGGTGCGGCCGCCCGCGCTGCATGCCACCACTCCCTAATAGCAGTTCTAGTATAGGAAGCCCGCGCACTCTAAATGCAACCCATACCAATAACACGCACGCCCCCCATACCATACCCTGAGATGACTTTGCGGTCCCGCAGAGAGGTCCGCACACGAGATGCAGTGAATGCCCGCAATTATGAACACTGGCAGACGGATGGGCGCTATGGAATTTATGACCGGCGCGACCCGAACGCCGCCCCGACATTCATGGACATGCAGGCGAATGCGGGGCGTCTTGACCGGCGTGACAATCGACCGGCGCCGAGTTTTGACCCCGATGGACCGCAATTAGTGGGGAATGTGTTTTTTGATAAATATGATGTGGCATCGGACCCGCGCAATGTTGCACGGGAACTGAAGGGGGCCGTCTATGAAACGCTGGAGGATCGTGGAATCCAGGAATCACGGCGGCTTCTTGAGCGGACTTTCCAGTCTAGATATACTGAGCGTGAGCAGATTGAGAAGGCTGTGCAGGAACGGCTGGCGGCGGGGATGAATTTGCTGCCGGCTGTGAATGATATGACGAAGATTTATCGGCCTATTGATGGAGTGGCGTATAACGCCGGTGGGCCGCGCTAAGCAGCGCGGGCGGCGTTGCATATAACGCCGGTGGGCCGCGCTAAGCAGCGCGGACGGCGGCGCTAAGCGGCTGGCATCCATTAATCGAATGTAACCAAAATGGGTGTATCATGGCGCTGAAGTTGGTGAATCGCCGAAGGAATCTGCTTGGATCTGCGACGGCGGGTCGTCGAGGGACCGGTCGTGTAATTCCAGGAAGCCCCCAATGACTCCGTGTTTGCAGTTAGGGTGGAGTCGAGGGATGTGGTGCTTGTCGTGGATGTGGTTGACGCGGTCGACGTCGTCGACGACTCCGTGCTGGCCTGTCGACGAGCCTTCCCGCCTCCCTTAATGGCTTCCATGCGCTCCCGCTGAATGTCCTCGTAGTGCTCCGCAATATAGTCGAGGAGTTTCGTTTCAATTGCCCAGCGGAAGAAGTTCAGTTTCCCGACGGTGGTGAGGAACGGCTCCTGTCCAGGAATCTGGAAGAGAATCCGCTCACGGCGGCAGTTAGGATCGAAGTATTGTTTCGAATAAGCCTTCAGTTGGGCCTTATACGATACATAGACGAGGAACTCGTGGCCGTTCAGATTATATCCGACGAAGTTCTTGCGGCAATAGTTGGTCACAAACCAGTCGATAAGACGGAGGGATAGTTCGGCATTTCCCTGGAGATAAGGGAGAATCGTCTCGATATCGGCGCGACAACTATAGAATTTCTGCAGGGATGCAATGACAAGTTCAGGCTTACAGTCTATCTTCCGGCGGCGTGGGGGGTCCATGAGCGCACTCAATACATTGTTTGCTGAGATTGGCCTTAAACCGGATTTTCATACGGCTACTATTAGAAATATGGCGGACAGCGGTGGTCACAATCCTAGTGCGACACTCCTAAGTGAAAATCCTGGAGTCGATCTGAAGATGTTTGCGGGGGGCGGGGGAGGACCAGAGGGCGGCTATGACAACTCGGCGACACTTTTGCGGGCGCCGGCTGACCCGGTGCCTGTGCTGAAGTTTTCGGGTGGTGGTGATTTTAACTTTGTTGAGGATGTGCTGGGGCTTTCTGGGGAGCAAATTGAGGGGCTAAGAGACATAACTACATTACAAGGCATTAAAGACTTAGAAGAAGATACTTTGAAAAGTATTTATAATAGTCTTTTAGCCAATGATATTAAATTTAAGGAATTCCTAAAGAAGAAGGGATTTGAGCACCTTATACATAACCGCGAGGAGGGTGATGAGAATAATGGTGATTAGTCAAAAAGTGACGAGTAAATATGACTTGTAAAGTATCCGCGCATAAAGTAGAATGGCGGCCACACATGACCCGGGTGCGACGATGCTTCAGGAAAATCCTGGCGCGGCCCTCCGAGTTTTCCAGGGGGGTGCAATTAGTATAGATGGGATTGCTGGTATATCACTGTCTGGGGAATTGGCTGGACTTTTGAGTGGAGAAACTGTAAATAGTATATATGACATTTCCGATGATGACTTTGACAAGATTTTTAGGGTTATTCGCGGGAATCTAGAAGCGGACCGTGAGTTTACGGAGTGGCGTGCACGGAGTGGTGTGAAGCATACGATTGATTCGTATGTTGATAAGGGGCGTATTGATGGTTCACCCAAGGCTGCGACTGCTACTGTGGCTGAGCCTCCTCCTGCGGCTGAGCCTCCTCCTGTGGCTGAGGATGAGGCTGAGGATGAGGATGAGGATGAGGATGAGGCTGCTCATGCGGCTGCGGCTGCTCATGCGGCTGCGGCTGCGGCTGCTCATGCGGCTGCGGCTGCTCTTGTGACTGCTCCTGGGGATGCGGCTGCTACTGCGGCTACACCCCAACCTGCTCGTGTTATACCTGCAAATAAAGCTGATATAAGCAATATAATAACTGCATTAAATAATTTTGATCTTTCAAATTTGACTACAAACCCATCTAACAAGAATGTTATACAGAAACTTATAATAGAATTAATTAATAATTATAAAAATATACAAATAGAATATAATGAAGTATTATTTTCAAACGTAAATAATGTTGCTACGCTTTATAAGCATTTAAAGTTAATATCGGATAATATTAAGAAATTTCAACAAATATTAACTCAATATCCAGGAATCGATTCTGCAATTAATAAAGCACTGTGTTACTTATGTATGTTACGTGATAAAATAGATGGTGCAAGAAAGTGCTCGGACCCAGAAATGCAGAGTGTGTGTGTGTCACCTGCGACTGGTGCTTCTCCTGCACCTGTGGTTACGGCTGCTCATACGGCTGCTCATACGGCTGCTCATACGGCTGCTCATACGGCTGCTCATACGGCTGCTCATACGGCTTCTACTGTGACTAGTGCTTCTCCTCCAATTCCTCCTGTGGGTGCGGCTACTCATGCTTCTCATACCGCTTCTAAGCCTGCTATCAATGCTAGATATTCTTCACACTCAGAAAACCCATCAAGTGTGACACCTCCTATAATTCCTATGAGTATTGAACATATAGGTGGACCTACACCTCTGCAAACGTATCATCCAATAACTTTCAATCTAAATAGAGTTGTTGGTATTCATACACCAGATATAGGCAATCCGTGCTTTATTAATTCAGCACTACAATTTTTATCTGATTCACCTGCATTTATAGCATTTTTGAATGGATTTAATGATGATGTAGATGAACATGCGTATAATGCTTTTGATCCTGACACTCAACGCAATATAGTTCGCATAAGGAAAATAAAGGAAATAATATATAAATTACACACTGGGATCGGTGCTACTAAAGATACTAGAACCGATGTAACAAGAAGCATATGTAATAATCCATATTTGACAATCACTCTTGATGATGCCAAGAAAATTTTACCAGAACTTGATAAAACAGATGGAAACGAGGGTTACAGAGAAGATCTTGACATTACTAAAAAGCATGACATACATATAATATTTGAATACATATTAAACGGATTATATAAACTTAGTAGTGAACGGGCACACTTATTTACAATTAGAGCACCTTTCCCATTTCATATAGATGTTACACTAGATAGTCTTACTACTGTCGGTGAAAAAGGTATATCGGCCAACCATTATGATAAAAACTTTTTAACAATATTAAATGCTAGTATTCAGACTTCATCTGAATCTAGAATAAGCAATATGCAACAAATAATAGATGCATCTATGCCGCCGGATACTATAGATCAACGTAAAATTAATAACTTTAATTCTGCAAAGGAATTAATTATACACGCTGTTGATGCTTCAAATGTAAGTGTTAATAATACAAACAATATTACGATTCATAATAATAATTTTAAATTAAGAGGTGTTATTCTATTTACTGGAACTGATAATTCTGGACATTTTAGATATGTAAAATATGACGAAAATGGTCATTTACAAAAATTTTTCAATGATGCTCATGTTTGTGATATAACTACCAATACTGGAATCAGTGGTGATATGGGTGCTCCCAATATGTGGTGGCAAATAGAAGAAAATATAGCAATACATGGGATCATGTATTTATATCAGAATATGTCTGATAATATATCCTCGGCAAGCCGTCTAGCAAACCGTCTAGCAAGCCCTCTAGTAAGCCCTCTAGTAAGCCCTCTAGTAAGCCCTCTAGTAAGCCCTCTAGTAAGCCCTCGAGCAATCCCTCTAGTAAACCATCAAGCACACCGGCAGCAACCCGGTGGAAACAGAACACCCCCTCAAAAACCCCAGCGCCGCACCCTAAAGAATCGCCGTCAACCCCCAAAGAAATCCCGTCGCACTTTAGGGCATGCATCTCGTGTCTCCAAAAAACTTTAGTAAAGTATCCCAGCCGCCCCCAGCCATCCCAAAAGAATCTCGTAAAAGAATTGTCACCATTCTTTTATGAAATACTTTAGCCCGCACGCTACGCTTCAAGCAGGATATACACGCATATTTGCCGTCTTCCGCACCAGCAAATCCATAAAGAACATCACAAAGACACCCGTCATAACAAACAGCCCCACCTCCGTGTTCGAGTTCTCCGTCCCCAGCCGCCGTCCCTCCATATCATCGAGGCGCGCAAAGATTTTGTCCAGTTTCTTCTTTATCTCCAGCACATCCGGTGTGCTCACACCATCACTCTTAGAATTGGCCGCTGCCGCCTCAGGCGCCTGGAACCGCTCATAATATGCCGTCAGAGCGCCAGTCGGCGCAGTCATCGGCTTCCAGCGGTCATCCAGATTCGGAATCGGCAGCACTGGTCCACCCGTCGGCTTATCCGCCGCCCGCGCCTTAAACGCGCTCTCGAACGAAGGCTGCAGCATATACTCCATAGATTTCTCTGCATCTTCCTCGCGGCTCAAGGAACCTGTGTAGGGAGTGAACCCCTCCTCCCCACCGACCGCCGTGCCGAACCACTTAGGAGTTGGTTTGTTGTTCGCCGCACGATTGCTGGGTTCCACCGGCTGGTATACAACAGGTTGCATGCCAGCGAAGTTTTCCGTAGTTTCCATGCCGGCCCCGTGCTTGAAGGCCGTAGGTGGCTCCGTCCGTTCCGCCTGGCGGTCCGGGTCTTGCGCTTGCGCAGCAGCCCCGCGAGCCCGCGCCTCATCAAAATCCCCGCTCAACATCTCTAACTGCGGTCCTCGCGCCTTCTTTGCTCGCCGGTGCTCCGCCTTTCGGGCCGTGGAACTGCTGTCAGCGCCACGACAACCGGGCGGGGGCGGCCCGACTGCCGGAAAAGCATCATTCAGTGAACAATACTCCATCGTCGACTATTACTAATTTTGTGTATTGTTATATTTGGCGGGTCAGCGCGGTGGCGATCGGGTCGGCGTGCCGTTTACTTCTGGCGCTGGCTCCGCTGCCGCTTGGTCTGCCGGCGCTTGCGACCCCCAAAAAGGCCCGCATTTTCGTGGAGTTTGCTCATACCCTGCTTGGCCTTATTACCGGGCAGAATCACAGTCTCATTAAATGGCACCCGTCCAGGCTCTGGTATAGCATCCCTCGCCGCATCGGGAAACCGCACCCACAAAGCCTGTGCGTCCGTCATAGGCATCATAGAGAGCATCTTTGTGGTATTACTCGCCAACATTTCAATCATACGTGCATTGTTTATAGCAAGTTGATCCATACTGGGCCTATACATTATGCACACATTTTCCTAATTGTATATTCGGTAGTATCACTAGAATGCCTGCCAAATCTGCCCCAAATACACCAAAGATGAATGCGATGCCTTCGGTAACACCTGCGCCAGCACCCGCCGCAGCCCAGCCTCCTCCCTTCACTCTTGTGGGCGGTTCTCGTATAACACCCGATGGCACGGTGAATGCCCCCGATGTGCTTCTCGGCCTCATCTTCGCGGTCGGTGTTGCCCTCGCTCATCAGTTCCCTCCCGAACTCTACGACTTCGCCGACACCCTCGTCGGCCGCACAATCCTATTTGCCCTTGCTATTGCATTTACGGCCTGGAAGGGCTGGGTCATAGGCCTCCTCGCCGCACTTTTCGCCCTCCGTCTCATCCAGCACACCAGTCGCACAGAGCGTGATGTGGAAGAACGCTTCGCCACCCCCCTCCGTGAAGCCTTTACGAACCGCCTCCCGGACCTCGGTGTGCCCCTCAACTCGAACGATGATATGAGCATCCGTCATGTGGTCAACGAAAAGAAACACCGGTGGTTCGTCGAACAGGTCTTCGATGAAAACCCCAAACTCCTCGAGACTGAGAAGGTCCGCACACTTGCTGTTCAAGGCCGTTAGGATATATGTTTACATAGTAGTTTTGGTGATCAATGGTTTCTATGAAAACATGGACAGCCGTTTTGGAACCCCGTGGGGTCGCCGACACGACTTTACGGGCGCTCGTTATATTTGGCCTATCAGCGTGGCTCTTCTTCAATGGTATGGTATTTCAGGCACCATACAGCGACACCCTTATGGAACTGCATTTATATCCGTGGTGGAACATCTTGCTGGTGCTGATGGTGGCGGCGGGGGCATATTGGTGCCCGCGGGTTGGTGCACTCGCAGCGTTGGCGGTCCTGCTCTATTTGTCTGATATGCACTTACTGATGAGTCCAATCGACACCGAATTCGAGGCAGCCATTAAGGAGCATTTAGCGGATATGGCAGATGCGAACGGCGCCAGCGGAACAGAATAAGAAAACCCACATGAAGACAGATAGATATGAGTATGATGGGACCTCCCCCCGGCATAGCCGCGGCTGCAGCAGCGGCCATTAAATTGGGTCCTGTGGACGCCTTACTGGCTACATTTAATACGAATCCATATTTCATCGGCCTGATGATGTTGCTCTTGAACTTGGGCGGCCGTTTCTTGGCCATGGAAGTGACGAAGGGACAGGAGGCGTTCTTTTCGCATCCGTTTGTGCGGCGTGGGCTGATTTTTGTAGTCCTCTTCATTGCCACGCGTAACTTGGTGACGGCGTTCTGGCTATGGCTCGTAATTGTGTTGTCGCTCGGGTATCTCTTTAATGAGAATTCGGCATATTGTATTCTCGGCCAGGGTGGTCTGAAGGGGTCGACGTGTAGCAAGCCGACCGGTCCCGCCCCGCCGAAGCCGACTGACCAGGAGGTGGCTATATATAAGATGCTTGGTGAGAAGGTGCGCACATGGGAGGCGTTCGAAAACATGGCGGACAGCGAGGAGCCGGCGACGGATGATACTGCAGATCAGGCAATTAGTGCAGACGGGGCGGCGGCGGTCAGCACAGGAGGAACCACCGGCAAAACCGAAGTGAATCCCGCGGAAATTGTGGGGGCAGACCAGTTGAAGCGTGTGAAGAAATCTGAGGGCGGAACAGATAATAGTGTAATAGCGAATGTGAAGTCGAAGAACAACAGCGCATTCTACATGGCGACCCTTAAGCGGATCGCAGCACAAAGCACAGCGCCGACATTTTAGCAGACACGGCTATAGCCACCAGAAACTGCAATTAGAAATTGTGCGGCAGCGCACCACAATTCCTAATTGATTTTGCAAGATAGTCGTGCGTTGCCGCACGCAGGCTGTGCAGCAACACATCACAATTCCTAATTGATTTTGCAAGATAGTCGTGCGTTGCCGCACGCAGGCTGTGCAGCAACACACCACAATTCCTAATTGATTTTTACACATGATGCCGCATTAGACATTGAGCGTGACCGTATTGCCGATGGGGACACCCTTCCGCTTCCGTGAGCCACCGCGCGTCGTGCCAGTGGCGCTCGTGCCGACACTGCCGAGGTCATCTGACGCAATCGACTGCATCTCAGCGGCGGCCATGGCGGCCGGCATATTGAAGGTCTGCGAAGGTCCCGTGTTGAATGATGGAACGCCATCAAGAGGCATCCCGAAACCCCCAGGACCGCCTGGGCCACCCACGGGTGCACCCATGCCGCCCCCACCCATCGTGGCCCCGAAGTTGACCTCCGCCTGGCGCACCTCCTGGAAAGTCTTCAGGATGTCATCAACACCCGCCGGCCCACGCATCTCCTTACGGACAACTCGAGGGGCCTCCGCCGCTGCCGCCGACTGGGGCATTGCGGCCATCGGGGTCTGCGTCTGTGGAGGCGCCATGGGACTCTGGAAGAACATCCCACCAGGCCCACCAGGCGCCTGCTGGGGCATCTGTGGTGCCGGCCCACCGCCGCCCATCGCCATCCCCATGAAGTTCCCGAAGCCTGGCCCAGCTGCCTGTGCCGCCGCCTGCGCGAACTGTGCGCGAAGCGCCGGATTCTGTGCCAGAATATCATCCATTGTCGGCGCCTTCGCACGGAAGAAACTGTTCGACATGTGGAACATAAACCCGGACCCGGCGAGCATAAACAAGAGGCGTGCCTCGGGGGGCATATTACCCTTCCCCTTATACTTGTCATAGAGTTCCTCAAACACCTCGTCGAAGTCCTCGATATTCTCGTGCACCGACTCCGACCAGCCGTCCAACTTCCAGTCAAGGGGGTTAAACTTCTCGTTCATCATCTCGAGGCCCGTCACCATACCCATCATCATCTGGCGCTGGAACTTGATGCTGTTCTCTAACTGACGTGCATCGACGAGACGATTGAACTCTGTCTTAATATCCTCCAAGGAGTTCTCCATGGTAAACTTGCGGCTCACTGGGAATCCCTTCGCCTCAAGGCGATTCAACTTATTGATGAGATCCGCCTTCTCCTTGCGCTCCTCCTCGGGATTCACTGAATGGGTCGACATGAATCCGCCGCCGTATCCGGCACCGCCACCACTCTGGGAGTTCTCAAACAGGGATGTCGACTCCTTATTGATGGTAATATTGGGGATCGTCCCAATGTCACCACCGCCCCCGAGGATATCCCCAGTGCCCACAGGAATCTCGAATGAATTCATATCAAGAGGCTCCAGAGGTGCAATATTGATATCCCCGTCAAGCGGAGGGGGTGCATTTATGGAGACGGTATTACCGGCCGGACTCTCGCGCGTCAGATTGACATTTGTGTTGGCGAGGAGACCCATGCGGAAGTCATCACTGCCAATATCATTGATATTGATGACGTTTCCGACATCGCCACCGCCAATATCACCGATGTCGATGATTTCCCGCATATCGGAAATTGGAATGCCTATGCCGCTCATATATCTTGACTTCAGGCCGACTTTTTAAGCGCAAGTTTAACGCGTGATCCGTGCTGTCCGCCACCGCCTGCGGCGGAAAATCATCCCGCACCCTAATAGAAGTTATGTCATCTGCCCTAGATCGCTCACACAGACCTCGGAAGTTGGTGAAAGTTCAGAATACAGGTGTGATGCCTGGTTCGGACCCAAATGATTTTGATAATGGATTTCCATTTTTCTACGTTGACGCTGCTGGTATGATGCACCCTCGCCTTGATGCAGAAGATATCTATACATTTTTATCCAACCCTGATAATATTACTAGAGCAATATCAATTGATATGGAAGCCCGTCGTCAAATAAAGTCAGTTAGTGCGGATTTTGAACCAATTTTAGCACAATATTTATCCGGGCTAATTATAGGAAACCCTACAAATATATACGTATATCGCTCGTCATTTGCCAAACTATATCAAGTGACTACTCTGAAAGATATTTCTGCACCCGCATTTGGCACAACACCGCCTGAATTTGTATCAGCTGACAATTTGACTCCGCCTGTATATGGTTCTCAAACAGTTGGTGGGGGGACTTACTCTGGTTATTCAATGCCTGCGCACACTTTCTGGGCGGCTGATACACCACTTGTGCTGGAATTTACCGATGATGGCGATTCGACTGTCAAATATCTGACCATCCATAATCCTGCGACGGTTTATGGTAATGTGGCATACTCAACTCTCAATTAAATGCGCTGTGCCGTAAATATATTGGTATATAGTTTCCCATAAAATATATACTAATATTTATCTTGCCGCCCTTCTCAACGCCCCCTAACGGAACGAGACGGTGGCGCGCGCCTTATACCACGGCGAGTTTCACTGCGGGCCGTCGAGAGTTGCAAACGAATTGTTTCGGCAGTCTTTGAATCAATCGCGTGTTCTTTTACTGCACTCTTCAACATTGGCCTTATTTTTGCACTTTCCTCCCGTGTCGGTGATGCGCCCTTCTTTAGCATATCACCCAACTTTTCCCAAAGACCTTCCACATTTTCGGGAGATTTCTGTTGAGACCTGGAAAGTGCAACCGACTCTTCTTTAATTGCACTTAGGATTTGTTGGAAGATTGTTGGCTGGGGCTGCTGCCGCCGCGGCTGCCGCCGTGTCTGGCGCATAAGTTCCGATTTCAAGGTTGCAATATGTTCCTCGGCCTTCTTTATCTCACTCTCTATTTCAGCCGGCGTTGTTGGTGTCGCAGGCGCAGCAGCCAATCCACTATTTTCAAGGGAATACAGTGCATCCAATGTGTCAATATCCAGGGTGTCAATTAGGATATGTGCGGGGTATGTCTTGGAGTATGTGTCGTATAATTTCTCGGAAAATGCGGCAACTTCTGGGCCGCGCTGTGAAATATACTTCTTGTAATAGTCACTAGAGCGAACGTCACTATTACTGGGAGGCGAATATGTATAGGTCGGCGCCTTGACACTTTTTATGTCCAATAAATCAATCGTGCCCGCCGCTAAATGGAGTTCTGTGAGAAGTTTCAGTGTATTTACAATGGCCTCGCGTGCCTGGTCGGCGTCTTTGCTGGGTGAGCGCGATCCGCCATGCGTGGCTGCGACAGCCGTCGAATGGTGGGCAATTATACTGTTTTTTATTATTTCCGCATAATTCTCAAAAATTGTATCCGCTTTAGCAACAAGCGCATCACCCGAACCAAGTCGAGGGATTGCCGCATTTAATTTATTATATACATTTTGAACATATGAAGCCGCTGTCATAGTATACGTCGCACTTTTAAAGGACCGCCGAAGTGTATGTAGCATATTTGTAAAGTCATATATGGATATATACTTCACTTGATTATTCGTTAGTTTCAGTTCTGCTGACGGCAAATCAACAAATTTATTACTACTTGCAAGATATCTGTCAGGTGCATTTCTCATGAGTTCGCGCGCCATAGTATATGTAGCATCTAGTTCAATAAAATCACTCATAGAAACACCAAATCCGTTTGCAGGATTAGTAAAATCATACGAATATATTAAATTATTTACATATGTTGTATGATCCGCGCTATACATGCGCATAACACGCCCAAACGACATCAAATCAGCGTGTGCCTTCTCAAGAGGCCCCAGGGCATGTGCGATATTCCGCCCAATGAACGCCTCAAGCATATCATTGAATTTAATCAGGGATATATACACAGTTGGTCTATCACTCTCATCCAACATAGCCATATCTGCCACAGCCGGCATAGGCATGCCCGCGCCATGTGCCAATATTTCCATAACAGGTGGCGGGACCGGCATTGCGTTGGCCGGCGCATTCAGTTCAGATAATACCATTTTCGCATAACGACCCGCGTCCTCAATATCCAACTTAATAGATGTTATATGTTCGGCAAATGCACCAAGACGTGTTAGAACTGTGCTATAATGTGCGTTGCCGCCAGGCACAACAAGCGAGTGGTAATAATCGAGTGTCGAAATCATACCACTCATAAAATGGTATATATCCGCCATTTTGAGGGCCCATGCAAACTTCCCAGCGGAAGTTACGCCGGCCATGTTGAACTTGTGTAAAAGGGCTGCCAGTTCGGTCCGCATGCGTTTCCGCACATCATCCGAAAATACGAGCGACCGCAACATCATAACAAAATGCTCATATATGCCAATTAGCACATTTAGGCGCGCGATTTCCTTTGCGCCCGCCGTTTCAATTGGCTTCCCCATGCGCCTGAACATGTCATGTATAGATGCATGACTATACACACCGTCCTGTCCTAATAGCCGCATACATGTTGACGAATTCTGGTCAACGCTTATGACAATCGTTCGACCCATCCCCTGCTCCTCTAATCGCCGCGCCTGACGACTAATTTCGCCGTCGCCGAATGTTTTCCAGTCCGAAATGAAGTCGAGTAAATCCTGCTTGGTCTTCGCCCAATCCTTGTGTTTATATGCTTCTACAAATTGGTTCAAGAGGTCTTTCATTGGCCATACGCCGCTTTGTGAAGTATCCTTTATAACTGCATTTAGATTTGCCGGTTTTACGCTAATGCCCGCAATTGCATCTGTTAGGCGTGCAATATAATCGAGCGTGGGTCCATTGGAATATTTCTTCCAATCAGTGATGGTTTCGCTTATTGTGTGATGCGGTGTAAAGTTTTTTAATGTGCATGTAACTTTTATGCCTATTGCACCGGTCGCGCTTGGCCCAACTGTTTCAACCTTAATATCTGCCACCCGTGCACCCCGCCCCAGTCGGCGATTGGGTTCCGTGAATGTATACCAGTCATAATTATGTGCGGATGACGGTGTTATGTTAATGTCCGCGTGGAAAATATCACTGGTTGTCGCAGAATCCATATATACTTGTGAAGTAATAGTCTGCATAAATCCGCCCACCCCAGGCTTAGCCAATTTAAATTGCATAAACTGTTTCACCGCCGCATTACCATCGTTCAATATATGTATTGTGGCCAGCGGGTCATCCACAAAATAAGAATGGATGAAATCCGCCACGGCCTTGCATCGTGCCGCATCTGTGCTGTCAATGTCGCCGATTATTGTCAAGCACTTCGTCGACAGTGTATCCAATTCTTCGCGCTGTTTCCTGGCCGCTGCCCCGCCGCCCGCTAGCATTATGCCCGCGATTGTTGATGCATGCAGCGCGGGATATGTATGTGTTTTCAGTATTTTAATTGTATAATCGCCAGTATATTCGGGCTGCTCAGACCGATGATATACGCCCAACATAGATGGGTGACTGGCTTCGAGCAACTCCCTAAATGAAGTTTCAATATTAGTTATATTTAAATACGAATTACCTGCATATATACCCGCAACATACTGATTGAAATCTACACCAGCCTGTTGGCTAGGATTCTTCAATAGCGCCGCCATTTCATCAGTAATACTATGTTTCGCAATGCGGGCACAATTTGTCGCACTTGACCGGCTCGGGCATCCACAGTGGTCATGGGGATGGTCGACACACTTTGCCAGTAATTGTAACTCCTCGATGGTCATTGTGCGCATGTCTTTTAGGACAGCAGGTGATCCCGTCCCCTCTTTAAAGATGGTCATACAGCCCTTTTCTGAAGGCGCCTTCGTGATTTTCGTTAGTTTACCTGACTTTCCAGGTAGTTTCATAGAATTTACCACATTTTTCATGAATTTCTTTACAATAGCAGGTTCTTTTCCAGACACAGCCCTAGAGTTAAGCATAGAGCGCTTGGATGACCGCTCTATTTTAGAGGTCGCTGCGCTGAGGCGTTTACTTTCTTTCTTTGGACCGCGCGCACCGCCTTCATATACTATATCCACATCCATGTAGGCTAAACTACTTATCCTTTAGAAATCTAAACACATACATAACGCGTCAGCCAAGTCCGACTTCTTTGTGGCCCCTGTGAAAAGCGCGTCCCATCGACTGCCGGCTGCGTGCGCCGCCAGCCATGTACGCACACGCGCCTCACCGCCCTCTTTGCGTGCGGCATAGCCTGCATCACCCGCCTCGACACCCCGCACTTTCTTTCCAGCATGCACTAAGTGGAAGGCCGGGACCGGTGCACCATCGCGTTCAGCCTTGAAATTGTCACGCAGGGTCGCAAATAGGAGAATTTGCACGGTCTTCATGGTGGGGTTCTTGAGCACCGGCTGGTTTTCCAGGAGGACTTGCGTGCAACTCATAAATGTGTCATATCGGCGATCATCCAAGATCATCGCCAAAATGGCATCGTGGAGTGTTTCGAGGCTGGCACCGAGAGCCTTCGTCACTTTCTGGACCGGCTTGACGGCGGTCAGCGGAAGGGCGAACTTTGTTGCGAGGAGGGCGACCCAGTCATCTTTCTTTGCTGCACCGCCTGGGCGACCAAGACCGGCCTTCGCCGCAATTTCTTTTAGGGATGCGACGGGAGGCATGGAAGTGAGCGGTTTGCCTGTGTCGGCGGCAGCCACGGGGGGTCGGTCGGCAGGCACATGACGGGCGCAGTAAAAGATCGTTTCTGAGCCCTCGCGAAGCACGGCATACTTTGCACCCTTTGCGCAACGTCCACACACAGTCTTCGCAGCCGGCTCCTTGCCATCCGTCAGGAGATTCACATTTTCCCAGGCGATAATTTGGCATCCCGAGCCATCGGCTGCTGCCGCGGCACGGGCCGGCTTATCCAAAATGCAGTAGGCCAGATTCTTGATGCCAATATCGAACGCCATCACGCGCACCCAACCATCTCTAACTGCAGTTATGGTTGTAGTTGTAGCCGTCGCCATTCTTTTGTGTAAATAGCGCGAACTTTTAAACCTCCCAGCATGCTAGACACCTTCCGCCTCATGTTATGGCGCTTCCTTGGACTTCTTTTAATGGCATTTAGGGTGTCGCCGACGACTTTGTATGATTCAACCGACTTGCGACAAACGACGGTCGATACATACACAGTGGCCGGCTCCGCCCCCAATCAATGCACCCTCCTGGCAACCCGCTTCACGCCGGCAGCGGAGGGCCAGACACGGTATTTGCGGTTCAACCTGGAAATTCCAGCTGACCAGCCGGCGACTTCCTGGGAGGTCGGCTTATATGAGGACACAGGTGGCACGCGCGTCGGCTCTACACTCCTAACTGCCGGCACGACCATCTCAGAGACTACAATTAGGAATGGTTGGGATTTTGCGGTGGATACTGGAGATGTTGGGACTTATTTGTCACCTGATGTGCCCGTTTGGCTGACGCTGCATGCGCGGGCTGGCGCTGGAGCCAGCCAAAGGGATGCCTGGTGGCATGTGGTGGATAATGCCGCGGCCGGCGGTTCCCACTGGGTTGCCAGATGGCCATATCCGTGCAATGCCTCCACGACTGCTCGACGGGCTTCATGGACTAGCGCACCAGGTCTTTTACAGGTGAGTGTGTGTAGCGATGCGACGCCGTCGGCTGGTGAATGCGCCATATGGCCATCACCGTCACCGACGGCAACGGCCAGCACCTCCGCGACAGCCACTGGGACCGCAAGCGCATCTCCCTCTGCAACCGCGAGCGCATCCACCAGCACCAGTCCGTCGACTACACCCAGCACAACCCTAACTGCAACTTTGACGGGCTCCCTTTCGGCAACTCCAACTGAAACTCCCAGTGAAAGTGTGTCCGCATCAACAACGCCGTCCCCTTCCATAACTGCTACCGAATCGCCCACTGAAAGTCCGTCCCCGTCTGCCTCCGCCGAACCATCCTTTGTGCCTCCTGAGGAACCACCACTGGAACCGTCGTTTTTCACAGGATATTCCTATCCTCCACCTGCCTCGCCGACACCGAGTGCAACTTTCACGCGCTCCGTGACAAAATCCGCGACCGGTTCGCGAACAACCACACGGACTCCATCCACATCCCGCTGCCCGTCCCGCACACCATCTAATAGCAGATCCGCGTCCAACTCTGCGTCGAACTCCGTATCCGCGACTCTGACCGCCTCCTCGACTCCATCAGCATCCCTGACTGCCTCCTTGACTCCGTCGGCATCCTATTCAGCCTCGCGCACAGCCACCGCATCTCTTTCGTCCACGCCGTCGGCATCAGGAACCAACGCAGCGACCCGCATTGTATGTCCCCTTAATACTGCAGTTAATGCATATAGTGTTCGCGGCACGGGACTGCCGCTGAATTTTTATACGAATCTCGGCGGAAACTACGTGGACTATATGACATGTCGCGTGGATATTACAGCAGTAGACAGCCGGCGCCGCCTGGTGTTCATTTTCAATACATTTGTCACAGAAAGCAATTATGACTACATTCGAATTTACGACGGACCGACAGCGGCCGCGCCGCTGATATTTTCGCAGTCAGGCGGGGGTGTGCCGGCTCACGTATATTCTTCGGGCCCATCCGCATATTTGCAATGGACCAGTGATGTATCGATTGTATACTCGGGGGTCAATATCATAGTCCGCGAAACGGACATGCCATCACCGACACCGACGCCGTCACCGACATCGAGCGCGACGCCGAGTCCGACCGCCACGCGGAGCGCGACGCCGACAGCGTTCCCAACTGCGACCACCACACGGTCAGCTACCGTCTCACCAACTGGCACGGCAAGTCAGTCATCATCGCCATCCAATACGCCCTCAGCATCACCAACCATATCCGCAACCAACTCCCCATCCACATCCGCCTCAACAACTCCCACACAATCCCTAACTGCATCACCAACTGCCACTATTTCAATTACACCAACTGCATCCTATGTGCATGTGCGATATGTGACGGTCACGGTTACTGTAACAGTTTATATTGAAAGATCTCCATCGCTGACTCCCTCGTGGTCTCCATCAGGATCGGCGAGCAATTCTTTAACCGCGACACTTTCGTCGACCGGTTCCAAAACTATTTCCCAAAGTGGTTCGCCGTCGACTTCGGTGACCGTGACAGAATCGCCGAGTCGCACTTTAACCGGCACGCGCACTTTATCTGGGTCTGCAACGAGTTCATTAACTGGCACGATTTCTCAAACAAACTCCATTACTAGGCCCCCTTCCATATCCATTACGGGTTCACCAACCACAACGCCGACCTCCTCAAAGACAGTCAGTGGGTCGCAAAGTGTTTCCCAAAGTGTTTCGCCGTCGCGATCGGCAACCAGTTCACCGTCACTATCGGCTTCTCAAAGTGCAACCGCGACCCCCTCCATTACATCGACAACATCTCATACAACATCTATTACAGGGTCCGCTTCAGCATCCATTACGAGTTCAGCAACTGCGACAGCGACTCCCTCAAAGACAGTTAGTGGATCGCAAAGTGTTTCCCAAAGTGTTTCGGTGACGGCAACGCCGACCACTTCCATGACGTCATCAATGTCAAAGACAGCATCTCAAAGTGTGTCGGCGAGCGCAACAGCCAGTCCTTCCATTACTGCGACGGAATCCCAAACAGCCTCCATTACGGGTTCTGCAACTATATCGGCGACCGCTTCGGCGTCAGCGAGCGCAACCACCAGCCCTTCCATTACTGCGACGACTTCCCAAACAACCTCCATTACTGGTTCAGCGTCTATGTCGGCCAGCGCAACCACCAGTTCTTCCATTACTGCGACGACTTCCCAAACGACCTCAATTACAGGTTCCACATCCGCATCGGCGACAATTTCCGCATCCGCTTCAGCAACAGCCAGCCCTTCCATTACTGCGACAGAATCCCAAACAACCTCCATTACAAGTTCAGCGTCTATGTCGATGAGCGCCACCGCCACCGCAACCGCGACGGAATCTCAAACAACCTCCATTACAAGTTCCGCAACTGCCACACCATCTGCGACCAAAACTCCATCAGCAACCGCCACGCCAACCGCGACAAAGACTCCCTCGCAAAGTTCGTCATCATCAAAATCGCCATCCGAAAGTGTTTCCCAATCGCCGACGCCAACCACTTTGGAAACCAGATCGTCGACACCATCTCAAAGTGCATCGGCGAGCGCCAGCACGTCGCCCTCCTCATCCCCCTCGGCCACAACAAGCACCACCCCCAGCAAATCCTCCACACCATCCCTAACTGCCTCCCCGTCCTCTCAATTAGGAGATGCCGCCGCCGTTATAGGAAATACTACCGCTCTTACGGGATTCTTACAAAATCTCGTAGGAGCCGCCCCAGCGCCCGTCGAACAACTCGCCGCAATCGCCGCCAATCTGCCGGCCGACATGTCCTCCACCGACATCAAAAATACACTGCGACTCCTGGCGGCCATTCCGAAAGTCGGCGCGGGGGCTAATGACGTGTTCGCCGTCAAAACCGACGCATTCCAATTCATCGCCGCTCCCCTCGCCGCCATCGAAACATCCACCCTATCGGCCGGCGACGGCCAAGTCGCCATCGCCATTCCCCCACTTCCTCCTGCACTTGCCGCGGCAGGTGTCTCAGCATCCGTCATTCTATGGACCACATCTCCCTATGATTCTCTCGCACCCGCAATTGACACCCCCGTGCTTTCAATCGAAATTTCCAGCAGTGCCGGCGAATCCCTCGAAGTCACCAATCTTTCTCAGCCGATCCGTTTCAGTTATGCCTTGCCGGCCGAGACTCGCGCGAGCCGCCTGCCAACGAATATGACCTATATGTGCACGGCTCCTGGGCTATTTCAATTAGATGATGGAGCGGGTGCGCGGAATATGACGCTATGTCCTTCTGGTTTAGCCGCCAACATTACATGTGATGGCGCGGCGGCGCAGGCCGTCTGGCGCAACTACACATGCGACCCACCCACACTCGCCGGCGCCTGTATTTACTGGGACACACGCGCCCTTAATTGGTCCTCCAGCGGATGTCGCGCGGTCGCCGTAACACCCGACATAATGACATGTGAATGCACACATCTGACCGACTTCGGTGGACGTATCTCCGCTATTTTTGAGTCTAATGCGGCAATTTTCCGCAGTTTTGCCGACATTTACAGCGCGGCCACTGCTCGCCGACTCTGGAAATTCTACACATTCTTCGGTGCCTGGGCGCTCGGCGGGGCGGCCCTAATTGCATGGCTCGCCTACCTCGACCATAAAGCCGCGCGCACATATTTACGCCGTCTCATTACTTGCACAGAGGTCCAGGAACTCTTCAAACTGTATCCACCTGATAGCGTCCTTGACCGTCTACTTCCCCAGCCGAACGATGAGGAAATTATCACAGCCGCCATGGACACTGTCTGGCCATCCGATCGACCTCATCCACCCATTCCAAGTGGTCGTTGGCGGAAATTCATTTTCACTGTGCGAATTTACTGGCAACGTCTGTTCTATCAGCATTCATACCTGTCCGTCTATTTCCGCTTCGATCCGCGCCTGTCCCGTGCCTTCCGTGCCCTTTTCATCATGACATCACTCATACATACACTCTTCATAACTGCACTTCTTTATGGATATATGCACGGCGCGCCGGCGGACGGCGAGCAATTCGAGCCAGCCACTGCCGGCGAAACGGCTCTTTTATCGGTCCTCACCAGTCTCCTAAATGTAGCCTTTGTCCGCGTGCTCTTTTCTTTTATGAATGCAGCCGGCACCGCCGAATTCCGCTGGCGCTACCCGATTCTTTATGAGGAACTTTTGCGCCGACATAAAATGGAGGAAGCACTTTGCGATCTGCCGACTGCCGAAATCGTCGCCGAGGTGAAGCGTATGCGGACACAGCGATTCCGTGGCACTGGTATGCGGGCAATTAGAGATGCGGGGGCTGTTGTTAGCACAGATGCCGAAGATACGCACGACGATTTAGACACAACCGCCACCGGTGCCACAAATAACTCAACAATCGCCCATGACGGTGACATCCTTGACTACTTATTCCTAATTGCACGGTGCAAGAAACCCGTTCGAGAAAAGCAGGAGCATACCATCGCATCTGCACGGACCCTCATGGGATTCGCAATTAGAGAATCGAAGGAGGCGGTTCGCGGTTGGCGGCGGTGGCTCCCTGTTCATACTCGGCGAGGCTGGTTTGCAATATGTGTGCCAGTTGCATGGTTCACCTGGTGTGTCCAATACTTACTCGCATTTGCCGCATCGCGCCAATCCGACATTGCCGACGACGTATTCCAGAGTTACGGATTTTCCCAGTTAATGACGATTTTCGGGACTCAGCCAATTGCCCTGTTTGCAACTATGATGCTGACTGTTGGACTTTACTATCTGACGGCTCGATGCTGCCCTAGGCGTGCGGCCGCCCACGCGCATCGCGGCATAAAAGCACTAGAATTCATGTCGGATCCGATGGCGAGTAAGGGGAGCACGGCGCTGTCGGCCAGTTTCGCCTACTGGCTATTCCTCCGCGCACCCGCTGATGCATCACTTTCAACGCCCTGGACGCGGCACATGGATATCGCCTGTGCAACGGTGAAAGCAGCCACAGGGTTCCTGCGGGATCTCGTCAAAGTTGAAAATACCGACACGGCCGCTATCGAAATTACGACAGATGAGCAAGAACAGGAGCAGGGACAGTCATGTGAACACAGGACCATCATGCTATACGCCCTATGGCGCGGCCAAGTTGCCTAGGCAGTTAGTCGGCACATACAATATTTTAATAGAAATCATCCAGATTATTATTAAAATATACATTGGTCAGCGCTCTGCGTGCGTGTATCTTAACGCGTTGGTGGCGCCGACGACTTGCCGACGGGCCCCTCGGCACCGCGCATAGAGTTGCGACCTCCCTCATAGCGCGTAGTAAGCGCAACACGACGCACATCTTTCGCTTTCTCAGCCGCACCGGGCTCCGTTTCAAATGTCCCAAAGAGGGCCGGCAGAGGCTCAGACGCCCGCTCGAGACCTAGTCCGAAAATATCCAGGTTCCCCTCGAACTTGCACACATCCGCATCACAGCGCTGCACAACTGCTGGTGGAGGCTGCGTGGCGGCCAAGCCGAAGAGCGCGCCGTTCCAGATCGCCTGGCGCTTACGGCTCTCCTCAATCAGGGCATCAGCATTGTGGACCATGAACTGGTGCGTGGCAAACTGCTGGCCAACCGGCACATTCTTCTCGCACTTCGAGCGATAATCCGTGACAAGCCGCGCGTCCGACATAAGTGCAGCATATGCCGGATAACGACTATCGGGTGCCGGTTCAAACATACTGGTGGCTACCGCAGGTTTATCGATCTTTCCATTTCCGTCCCCAGCAATATCACCCTTATCATAAGTGAACCATGTATCAGGATCGACACGGAATCCTTTCTTCATCATCCAGGCCATGTCTTCTAATTGCTATTAGAAGAGAAGTTTGGCTAGGCTGGGCGCTGCTTACGCATCAATCACTGCCGCAGCATCACCGAAAAACGCCGTAGAATTGAAACTGGAGGGAGCAACCGTGGATGCGATCCCTTCCTCGACACCAGAGTCCTTCTTACGGAGAGCCTCAATGATTTCTGTGCGGCTCATCTTGCTGGACCCCTTAATTGCGCGATTGTGGGCGAGTTGCTTGAGTTCCTTCACACTCATCGTCTCATACTGGGGCTCGATCTTATGGACATGCACACCCTTGTCGGCGAGGACGGCCTGGGCCTCCCCAGAGAGGGCCACCACACGAACATTGCTCTCAGGTGCATTGTCGACCTCCTCGAGCATCTTCTCGAGTTCATTCGCGTCATTATCGCCACCGACCTCGGTAATATCCTCAACGCCAACGGGTGACTCGGAACCAGTCGGTGAGTTCTCCCCGCCGCCATCACCTTCCTCCTCGCGGATTGTAGGGATGAAATTATCAGCCAGAACGCCCTCGAGTTCATCCTCGTTCACATCCATGCCCATCTCATCATCGTCTGCTGCTGTGTGACCACCGCCACCGGCCCCAGGGCTGGGTGGCATGGCAAAGCCGGGGAAACCCATGAAAGAATTCTCAGTTGCCACCTTCAGATCGAGGAGAATGCTCTCAAGAAGATTCATGTGCTTCTCGACCTGGGCAAGACGTGTATACAGATAGAATGCGACCGCACCAATGATGAGCAAAAGAACAACACCCACTGTAAATGCATCACCGACGATGTTCATTTATATATCCTAGGAGCCGCCGAGATACTTATGTTGCCGACAAAAACGCGGCGCCTGCTGCGCCCGAGGCACAGCACCGCGACCCCTTCAAAGCCCGTTCTCCCGCAAAATATCGCCGACAGAACTGACCGTGCATATCCCCTGATTGAGTCCGTAATGATACTGGATGCGACCCCCCGCCAACTCCGTCGCAGGACAACAGAGCCGCTGGACGAATGCCGGTGAACCGGTTACAAGTTCAAACACATGCGTGCTTATCATACTTGCAACATTGGGGCACGCCCATAATTTATTCAAATAGTGCTGGGATGCTGCTGCGGCGTCAGGTGGGTTCGTCGAATGGAATAATTCATCGATAAATACCATGCCGAGTCCGGGGCTGGCGGTCGCCCGGGCCAACGATCTGGCAGCAAATGCAACTTCACGTTCAAACAGCGAGGCCTTCCCAGGAAGATCCTCGAGGCGCAGGCATGACTGCACCCAGGCGAGCGGGGTCATTTCAATTGCCGTCCCAAAACCCACACCGTATGTATGGGCCAGCACAATATTCCGCAGCACAGCCCTGAGTGCGGTTGACTTGCCACCTCTGTTAGGTCCAGTTAGGAGTGCGTGCTGGCCCGCGGCGGCACCGGCCGAAGCCCCAATACCGACATCAAATGGACGCCGCACAGCCGGTGCGATGCCGATGTCGCAAATCGCCGACATGAAAATATGCGGTGCATCGCCGCCGACCCAGCACACTGGCACGACATCCGCACTCGCGGCCAACCTATAAACAACCTCAAGTCGCCCCACCTGTCCTAATAGCAGTTCCACGAGTTTTGGCCGATCAAGGCAAAATGCGACAAGTCGCCGTAAATCCCCACGTAGACCCTCAGGAATTGGCAGACGGGGTGTGCGAATGCCGGCATCGGCCAGCACAGCCCGTGCCTGTTCGGCTGCAGCCAAGAATGCCTGCACACCGCGCGCCTTTTCCAGAATCATCTCTTGGAGCCGCCATGTATGCCGCGCTCCCTGAATGGGTTGCCAGACAGCCTGTGCGAGGGAAAATACTACAACACCGACTTGCACCCATGACTTTGCCGTTTCACTCATACCTGCCGGCAATTGTGGCATGCGGACATTCAAGTGCGCCATTAGGGCACCTGCCCCGCCTCCCAGGTATAATTCCTTCGTTATGCGGAAATATTCACCGACAGTTATGGGGAGTTTCATGACAAATTTCAGAACGAAGAACGGCGCGACGAGTGTCACAAGGGGCACCATAACAGACATTGCAGGGAACACGAAGATTTTGAGGATAGACCATATGGCAAGCATATGCGGTATGTAGTTCAGCGGCTTCGTATATTCTCCGCGAAAGAGGTGTTGCGCATACCCTTCGTCTTCCAGATCAGTGGGCGGTGTGAGAAAACCCGCAACCGCTGGCTCGTTGGCCGCACATGTCCTAAATGCAATATCAAGGCGAATTCGCGCGTCGGCAGTTAGGGATGTTTTTAGTTGGCGAATTGTTTCGGTGCGCTTGGCGAGGGACGGTGCATGGGATGTCCAGGAGGTGAGGCCGCTGTTAAATGCGCGTGTGGCGGCGTGCGTGCTGACGCCGATAATTTCTGGTATTTTTTCCATGCGGGCATCTTGAAGAATACCGGACATATCCATGGGTGCTGCTACTTTCGTGACTGGGGAGGTTTAGTAAAATTGAGACGCGGCGGCGGAGGTGGTGATGGGTCGTGCTAAACCACAAACAAGCCAACTCAAGCCAAATGTCTGTAATTCAACTTAAAACCTCTGATATTAATACGAGTATGACTCAGGTCGTTCCTCCTGAGATACTTAACGTGATGCGGATGCGCACCGACATTCGTGCCGGCGGCGGTTATGCATCTTTCTCTGACGTTGTTGTGGCGGCGATTGCTCAAATTCGGGATGATATTCCTTCGGGTGAGGATTTGGGAGGATGGAGCAAGGTCGGTGCAGGTGGTCGTCCTACACGGGGTGGAAATGCACCGGCTAGAATGCCTGTTGGGGGTGGTGGCAGTGGAGGCGGCAATCATCGCAATGGTGGTTTCCGTGGTGGTTCTGGTGGCGGTAGCGGTGGGGGTGGCGGTAGCGGTGGGGGTGGCAGCAATAGCCCCAGCAATGTATCACAAAATGCAAACATGCGTGTTATGAATTTCGGAAGTAGTTCAGATAGTTCACGTGCATGGTCTGATAATAAGCGCAGCGGAGGTGGCGGTGGCGGTAGCAGCAGCGCAGGTGGCTCACCGAATACACAAAAGCATGCATTTAGTGGTGGTGGCGCAGGCGGTGGGGGGAATAAGTATAAGTTTACAAATTCTACTGCAACGCCTGCTGCAACACCGACATCAAAATCGGTCGCTGCTCCTGCTGCGACTCCCGCGTCCGCCCCAGCATCCACCCCAGCATCCACCCCAGCGCCCGCACCTCCAGCTGCGCCGGCATCCACCCCAGTAGCACCCGCACATACACCCTATAAGAAGTGGGTCAGTCCATTTAAGAAGCAGGATGAGACGTTCGAATCCGTCATTGTCAGCACCGTCATCAATGATAAACTCAACAAGTTCAG
>JACCDO011010283.1_pt1 | contig 49080 bp, 39 predicted proteins | sample 7446101 | NCBI WGS metagenome assembly JACCDO01 (sample SAMN15323440, study PRJNA562643) | freshwater metagenome | isolation source: river surface water | place: USA:Blue River Watershed | collected 2017-08-16 | reverse complement strand
TTAAAATATTAATTGATGCTGATGCTGATGCAAATAAGGCTAGAACAGATAATAATATGACACCCTTGTATATTGCAAGTTATAATGGATACAAAGAAATTGTTGAAATATTAATTGATGCTGGTGCAGATATGAATAAGGCTAGAACAGATATTGGTATAACATCATTATATATTGCAAGTTATAATGGATACAAAGAAATTGTTGAATTATTAATAAATGCCGGTGCAGATATTAATAAGGCATCACCAGATATTGGTGCAACACCTTTGTATGTTTCATGTGAAAAAGGAAATATTGAAATTGCTGAATTATTGATAAATGCAGGTGCTGATGTAAATAAGGCTAGAACAGATATTGGTGCAACACCATTATATATTGCATGTGAAAAAGGAAATAAAGAAATTGTTGAATTATTGATAAATGCAGGTGCTAATATAGATATAGCAAGAAAAGACACTGGTCAAAAGCCAATAGACATTGCTAGAAAAAATGGACATACACTAATTGTGGAATTACTAAAATCCACAATTCCTCGTGCGGCAAAGGCAAGACCTTGGCTAGGATGGACGAAAGGAGATGCTTCCAAGCTAGATGGTATATTTGGTGACGATGAAACTGCGAAAAATTTTGCATTATGTCCGGTTTGTATGAAATACGTTATTCGTGCAGATGCATGCATGTATATGAGTCACAATTGTTCAAAAGAGAAGGGATTTTATCACAAAAAACTATATGAAAAATATAGAAATAGTGAAGGCATTATAAACTGGTGCACCATATGTGGTCGCATTTGCAAAGGTCACAATCATTATGAACTAGGAGCAGCACAAAGCAGTGTTCCTAAAATCATTATTGGAAAAAATCCGTTTGCATCTAACTGCAAAATAGAAGGTGGTGGCGGGATTGATGAAAAACTTATGCGATTCCGTCGTCTTCGGGAGCATGCCCGTGATCTTACTAGTGAAATTGGAGTTATAACAGAAGTGCAAGCATTTAACGAAATGTGCGAGGAAATGTGGAATGCTCCTATGACCCGTGTGCCTAAACTGAAAACAATGAAAAACACAAAAAAATTCAATATTTCAAACAATGCATTTCTTAACTCAGTCCCATTACGAAATAATGCTCCCAACATACCGTATAGAGGTAGATTACCTACGGTGCATCCATCTGCTTCCAACAAATTCACAAATGCAATGTTTATGGGCAATGAAAACATTATTCAATTCAAGCATTATCGTCAGAACCTAACACTAAATAATCATGAAAAGCCTGGAGAGCAAATAAGTCGTGATGCTTTTTTGGTATGGCTAAACTCTATTTTGGAAAATCCTACGAGTGAGGAATTTGGAAAATGTTGGCTATACAAAACAAAAAGTCAATTGTTGCCTCTTGGAAATGCGGAGAAAGAACTGGTATGCGATGCAACCTTGCATCCTGAAGAAGTAAAGGCAGCCTTGGATCTAACGGATCCTGAACAAGCTACCTTGGCTGAAAATTATCGCAAAGCATTCAATGCTGTTATGGAAATGGAACATGCGTATGAGGAAGAGGAGGAAGAGGAAGAGGAAGAAGAGGACGAGGAGGAAGACGAGGAAGACGAGGAAGAGGAAGAAGAGGACGAGGAGGAAGACGAGGAAGACGAGGAAGATGATGAAGATGATGAGGAAGAAGACGAGGAAAATCAATAGAGTGTATAGAGTAGAACTTGTATGAATTTTCAAACTAATTCAGCATATGAACTTATTCCTGATGGTGAGCCCTATATTTTTGGTGATATTGCATTGCCTACAAAGGAATTACCCGTCGGTTCAAAACTCTATCGTGCAGATGCTAGAGGGAAACGCAAGCCTTCAGGCAACTATCCGGAATTTGTAGGGAATTACAAATTTGTCCGAAACTCCTACACACGCGCCAATAAACCCTTATCTGAACAGGTATCTACCTTTACAGTGAAAAAACCTCTCCGATTGCTACTATGGAATTATGAATCAATTCAAGCTCTTCGTAAGCATCCTGTTGCGAATACAAATGCAAATCAAAAAGTATTAGATCATTATCTTCAACAGTATGAAGGTGTAAATGAATCTGAATATGTTACACCTCTTGGGTATCTTGAAGGTAATGATGAAAATACCGCGAAACATAAATACATCAATCGGCTAATGGTGGATATGATATGTTATATGGGATTAGATGGATGGGTAGTTCTACCAAATACTCTTAAATGGTATATTTGGGGTCGTGTAGAAGATTATGCTCCAGAAATTGTATTGTGTTCTCCACTCTATGCACGCGTGAATTATTCAGGAGGTACAAGACGTTCAAGAAGATTTAGGAAAAAATTGAATACCCGCAACCGGCATTTTTGATTTCTCGGCCCCCTTTCCTTTCCTTTCCTTTCTTCATAAACCTATACAATGGATTTCGGTCTCCTTCCTCTTGATGACTCGCTTAGCGAGAAGCTTTCTTTCCTTCCTTCCACCCTCCGTGGTCTCATTGAATACCAGCGGGGTCTCTCGGATTTTGACCCTACAAAGCCCGACGACTATATGCTGTATACTGGCCGTGGTCCTTCTCACGGGTCCTTTCATATTGGACATCTTCCTGGTATCCAACTTATCAAGGCATTCCAGGCCTACCTTGGGTCGAAAATCTTCTTTATGATCTCGGACGATGAGAAAATCTTCCGCGATGATATTGACCGTACCAAAATGGCCGAGAATGTTGCGAATACCCTTGCACAACTGGCCAAACTTGGTCTGACTGAGGCAAATACGGACTATCACATCAACTCGGCAGGTATTTCCGCAGAGCATTATGGAATTCTAATCCGTTTGTTGGGAATGACGAATATCAATACACTCAATAACATATTTGGGGAAAAGACCAATGTAGGTGAGTATTTCTATCCTCTCTACCAGATTCTCCCATGTTTCCTGGGCAAACAGTGTATTGTGATTGCAGGCAAGGATCAAGACCCATTCTTCCGTTTGGCCCGCGATTTGGCGCGTCGCCTGGGACATAAGCCACCCATTCTTCTCTACACCAAGTCCGTTCCTGGACTGGATGGAACAGAGAAAATGAGTACCAGCGTCCCTACATCCCTCCCCATATTCCTAACAGATTCCCCCGCGACCGTAAAATCCAAGATTGCGAAGGTCAAGAAAGTGGGCGCGGGTTCGCTGGATGAATTGTTTGAACATGGAGCCAACTTGGAGCAGGATACATTGTATGAGCTGGCCCAACTCTTTGAGACGGATGCCCATCGGTTAGCCATGATTACACGGGGTTACACTGTTGGATATGAGGCAGACGCCACAGACGCCATGGAAGTCCAACAACTCCGTGCGTTGTGTGGTAGTGAAAAGGCGGTTATTGTAAGGGGTGAAAAGGCGATGCTTACTACTGCCGGTGTGCGTGCATATGTTACCGACTGCATCGCACAGTGCATCGCAAAGTATATGTTTTAATGATGGGGCGGCAGGGTGAGAGGGAGAGGAGGAGGGGGAATATGTTGGAAATAAAGGTAAGTATTTTTGCATTCCTACAAGTAGAAGAATGAACCGAGCTGTTCAGAAGTTGCACCAACGCCGTTGCGCGTTAAAGAATAACTTGTACGGTGGGGGTCTCGCAGTCAATCCTGAGGCATCCTTTCTGTCTGAGAATGGCGTGCCGTATGCCGAGAATCAACATTACAGCGATTGCTACACCCAGGGACGCCCCGGTGCTCTCGATACTGCAGCCAACCCTGAACTTGCCCAGGTGGCTATGGCGGGTGGGAAAAGGGTTTCCCACCCTTCAAGCCGTCGTCAGCAAAGTCGACGGCTGGCGGGTGGTGGCAGCCTGATGCGCGGTGGATATAATGTAATGAGCGCGGCACAGCTCACAGCACTTGTTGGAAAGCGGGGTGGTAGCACTCGTCGTATGCGTGGTGGTAATACTATGACTGCGGCACAGCTCGCTGCACTAGCAGGCAAGCAAAACGGTGGTGGCTGTGGGTGCAATTTGCGTCGTGGTCAGCAAGGTGGCGGCTGCGGCTGCAGTGCCTGGAAGTTACGAGGTGGCTACCAATGTGGGAAGCCCGAAGTTGCCTGGTTGGGTGGTAAACGCAAGACCCGCCGAAGTCAGCGCGGGGGCAACAAGGGTGGCTTTGAAATGGCCGTAGCAGACAACATCGGTGGAACCGGTCCTATTGCAGAACCTGTGCGTGCAGCTATCCCCTGTGATGCCCGTGCAGGTATGCAGAATCCTTTTTCAGCCACTGTGTCGATGCCCGATCCTAGGGCATCTGTCGGATATTCCCTGACTCCCAACCAGACCGGTGGTAGTATGCTGTCTGAACGCGTGCCGAATTTTGAATACGCCCAGACCGGTGCTGGATACGGTAGCGGCAATGCCTATGCTGCTGCTTGCTATCGTGCACCTGGGTCCGAAATGCCCGTGTATCCTGCTACTTCCGCGGGCTTCCATTTCACCCCGAGCACAGAAGGCGGCGCTACTTTACCGGATGGTGTGACCGCATTCAACGAGGTCGTAGCCCACACTGCTCGCCTCGGCGGTGCATACCGCAAACGCCGCACTCATCGTAAGAAAGCCAAAAAATCCAAAAAATCCAAGCGCAGTCGCAGGCATTAGGCGATATGTTGGAAGTTGTGGTTTGTTGATAATATATTCCTATTATTTTCGCAAAAATAATAGGAATGTATAGAAATGTATAAATCATCCTTTGGTATATATGCACTTATTGTTGTATTAGCGGTGTATGGACTGTACATTTTCTTGACCCAGATTCTTCCGGAAATGCAAGGGAAAGAATGCAAGGAATGGGCACCGAGACGTTATAGACAATGGTTTGACCGATGTCTGCGTTGGGAATAATTCCTGGACCTTCAGTAGAAACCCGAAATGACTTCCGTGTTTACTGGTCTGAACGATCTGTCCAAAAAGTCCTACATTACCACGGAGGCACCCAACGGTCACATCTATTCATACAGAAAGACCTATGACTCGGCAACTTACACCTGGAGCGGTTCTTTGGATGAAATTGATTTTACATCCGCACCTTGGGATGCTTACAACTCTGCAGGCATTGTTCTGCGTGAGACTGGTAAGAAGCTGTATCCTAATGCAAACCCCAATGTTACCCGCTACATGGTAGGTGTGTTCGTTGTGGACCAGGACGGCAACAATGTGTCCGGTGAGTTGGGCCAGATGTTCATTGACCCTAACTGCTCCGTGTTTGCCCAGTTCAACGGTCAGCGCCCTACTTACATCCCGACTGCTACAGATGATGTTGTGGGTGGTCTGGATTTCGGCAACCCTGTGTACACCCGCGGTAATATCACTACTACCAATGGTAACATTGCTGCTACTTCAACTGTGGACGGAACTGGTTCTCTCCTCTTAGGCACTGCCGCTTCTACTGCTGGTTATAACAATGTGGTAGCTCTCGGTGCAGCCGCCACTGCTGATAATCAGGTGATTGCTGCTGGGCCTATTTCAGCAGGGACTAGTGTAACTGTAGGAACCAAACTTCTGTTGCCTACAGGAGCTGCAGGCATTGTTGGATTTGCATCACTCACAAATGGTAGTGTCACTGTAAATACAAGTGCAGTTCTATCTACTTCCTACATTTTTCTCACGAATAGAACTTTCGAGGATACAGCTGGAGTTTTGCGTATTAGCGCAATTAACCCTGGTGTGTCTTTTACCGTTGCATCAACTTCAGGTACAGATGATTCAGACTTCAATTGGCTTATCATTAACTAAATCTCTAAACATTCTGGACAGACCGAGTCACAACATGTTTTGTCCACAATCATACACTTCTTTTCCTTTTTCTTGCCTGAACCAGCAGCACCTACATCCTCCTCACTCTCTTCACCTCCAACAGTCTCCTTGACTTCGCCCGCTTCGCAATACCACCGAATCTTATACCCGCACGACTTGTACAGTTTCGCACGCTTTCGCCACTGTCCATTGCATTCAGGAAACGTCGAATCCAGCACATCACAAATCAGCGGCGCCACCTTGCGTTCTTCTGGTCGCTGTCGGAGTACACGGCCCACAGCCTGTTCCACGGCGGATTTCGGTGTAGCCAACAGCACCATATTGAGTGTTGGAACGTTGAAGCCCTCTGCGGCCATTGCGAATGTCGCCAAGATAATCCGCTTCCCAGCCGAGATTTCCAGGTCCTTCTGTTTCATCTGGCCCACGTAATATCCTATAGACCCGAATCCGCGGGCTTTGAAGCCCGCCTCGAATGCCGAAAGGTGTTCACGGCGGTCCGACAGCACCAACAGTTGTCTATCCGGTTCTTCGTGCAGGCGTTCGGCCATCCAATCTAGTAGAGCCGTGGTGCGGGGTGCGAAATCAGCAATCTGGTTGAGAAGGCGGGCGCGTACAACGTCGCCCTTCCAGTCCAGAGGTGGGTCGGCATACTCAGCATCCGCGGCAGTAAAGCGCATCACCTCGACACCAACAGACTTATCGGCATCGCGGGATTTGATTTGGTAGCAAATCGGCCCCAGAAACCACTCAAATACCTTGGTGAGTCCATCGTTGCGTGTTGGGGTCGCGGTAAGTCCCAGCATCGCCTTACATTGGATGCGCTGCAAGGTCTGTGAGAAGTGCTCGGCAGCCAGATGGTGCGCCTCGTCAAAGATGGCGAGACCAAATCCACTGAACATGCCTGTTGGATAGGAGCGCGAACAAATGGTCTGAATCATGGCTATAGCGCAATCATATTCGGGTCCAATCTCGCAGCGTTCGCCTTGTACGCGACCGATGCGAATGCCTGGTACAAGAGCCTTGAGTTCCCCCGACCACTGATTCATGAGGAACTCCTTGTGCACAACAATCAGGAAGCGTTTTCGCAGAGTTAGGGCAATCTTGATGGCCGTAAAGGTTTTGCCGTAGCCGCAGGGAAGACAGATAATCCCACAATTCCCCGCGGCCTGAAAGGCCGAAATGGCGGCAATCTGATGGGGTCGCGCTTCCCCGCCAAAGGCCAGGGCTGCCGGTAAATCCTCGCCGTCCGGCATCGCATCACCGGCGGGTTCCCCGTAGGCTAGGGTGGCCCAGGAACGCGGCAAATACCACCGTGTGGGCGATTCCATGTAGACCTTGAAGGGTGAAACAGTGCCTGCATAGGAAGGAGGCACATAGGGGACGACTGTAAGGGCCTTCTGCATTGCTGCAGTATCTGTGGGACTTAATGCGGATTTGAGGATTGCGTAGCCTTTCTGCGTTAGCACAGAGGATAGGACTGCTGGTGCAGTTGGTGCTGGTGCAGTTGGTGCTGGTGCAGTTGGTGCAGCGGCCTGTTTGGTCTGTTTGGTTTTTGCAGCACCAGCACCAACAGCAGCACTACCAACAGCACCAACACAACTACGCACGTTAGATTTGCGAGGGAGCATTCTCGATTCTTAGGGTGGATGTAGGGAATTCAGGCTACCATAGGAATCAAATTTTAGGCAACCAAAAAAGAGAAACGAATGAATCCTACGGAAACCTTTTTAGTTATCCTGCTAGCAGGTCTGGCTACCGCGGTAGCCCTGGGTGCCGTCCAGGTGTCCCCTGCTATCCTACACTCCTCCGTATCACAGGCCTTCCTTCTTGTTATGACTCTGGTGCTCTTTGCCTATTCCCCGGTGGTCGGCATTGCAGCCATTGCACTCTTTGCGATTCTCATGTTCAAGCGCAATGTCCAGAAAACCACCCAATATACCCAGGCTGTCCAACAGTTCGTCCAGGATGCCGCAAAGCAACAGGAATACCAGGATGCCCCATATGCAGCTGTACAACCCCAGGCACAGCAGATGCCCCCTAAGGTCTCACAGCCCCGCCCATACACACAGTCGTTTCACCAAGAGGCAGTGCCGCAGGGTGTGTTAGAAGGGTATGCGTCCCCCGAGGAAGTCGGCACCTATCCTCTAGGTGACCCACGCCCTACCAATGAGGCTTCCCATGCCTTTACTGCAATGTACCGCCCTGCTGAAGATATGGGGGAAAATGCATTTGTAGCCACCCCTAGCACTCTGGATGTATCCAAGAGCCAGTCATTTGCCTATTAGACGTTCCAGAACATTTGAAAATTAAAATATTATGCTGTTATATAATATGTTCAAACAAAGAGGCGGCGATATTGAATCAGATGCGGAAGTTGTCTATGGAATTTGGGATAGACTTTACAATTATGAAGAAATGTTAAATTCTATGTGGCTGGATGAAACATTTCCATATATAGGTACATATTTTGGAGGGGTTTCTGATGGAGGGTTTGGAACTCCTATATATGGAGTTAAATTGAAGCTTTCTGAAGAAACAGGCCTTCTTTCAGGCCTAACCGATGAGAAAAGACAAAGTGTTAATAAACTATATTCTATTCTTTTGAAACATCACCAACGTCATGGAAGTCGTCAGCTTCCTAAAGTTGGATATTATGCAGTGATTAATGATATTAATGGTTATCTAGATAACCATTATAAACCTGATGCTGATATTATTAATGATGTAATGAGCAATAACAACAGTAATGTAATGAGCAATAACAACAGTGACGAAGATCCAATTGCCCCAATTGAAGGAGGGCATCGCAAGGCGAATCGCAAAACAAGGCGTAAACGCAAGACAAGAAATTAGTTAACCAACGAACATTGAATATGCTTATTGGATCCGTGCTATATATGAATTTGTACATATTAGATATGTATAAATTCATATCATTATTGTATTGAAGTGGAAAGCAATTACTGACTCCTAAGTGCGACTTTGTGAAGGCTGCAACTGTGGCAGAGGGTGGCTAAGACCTAGCACCAGGAGCAGGCGCAGGCCCAGGTACAACACTCATAGGTACATCCAAATATCCCTTTACCGAATTCACTAGGTCTCCGCGGTTCTTCTTAGCCCATACATTGCAAGAATACTCCCATGTATCCGCATCATATTCGGTGTAGGCACCTTGTTTTTGCGCATATTGTATGGCCGCTTCAGGAATACAGACCTCATTCATACGGAAGCACGCCGGAATTTGTTTGCCCTTCAGGCTCGAAATATCATAGCGGTTCGCTTCACGGTCGCCCATTATATACGAGATATTCTGGAACACCTGCTTTCCAGTTACATCTGTTGGACATGCTGCAGTCTCATTTACGGTAGCCTCGTCGCACATAACTTCGTCACCAACCGGCACACCTCTCAAAATACAGTATTTGGCTGTATCCGCCAAATCCGCATCCGAACAGGTGAATCCAGTATCTCCAAATAATTGTGTAGGATTTTTGCAACATTTTTGAGTCTCCTCTGTTTCTTTTGCGTAATAAGGTAGAGTTGTAGGACATGCAGAACTTTCAAATAATGTGCTGCGTTTTCCAATATCTGAACAATCACCTAGAAATTCTCCAGCAAATTCACGCCGAGGATCCGGCACATCGGTTCCAAAAGCGCATAAACTTTCTTTTACAATTTCCACTCCTTCGCACATATGTGTATACGGATTGATAGTTCCATTACAGCACATACTATCGCCATTCGGACCATTAAAGAATGTATATCCGGTTGGACACCGAATCATATCTTTGGCCGGATTTACTGTATTTGCATTCGCAGCAAGAACGACATCTGATGCAGTTTTGCCTGCCGGTATTTCACGCACAATTCGCACACTTATGTTTTTTATTCCATACCCTTCTGTTGTGATAGATGTACCACTATATAATGCAATGTCTGCCGTTTTCCTTGCCCAAACATCTCTAACAATTGTATCCGTGAGGACTGTTGGAACTGTGGTGCCGTCTGGATATACATAGTATCCAGCTGAACGCAACTTTGCGTTAAGTCTAGTATTGGAGTCTTTTGTAAATTGCACAAGAACCATTTTTACATACCGTCCATCCAAAATAGCGAGTATGAATTGTCCATCATTCGCAGTCGCATCTAATTCGACAGCACGTGCTATGGGCACTGTTGTATCGGCACCGGTTGCAGGATGTTTCACAAAGGTTCCATTGATTTGCAGATTCTTAAATCCATATCCAGTCATATTGATATTTGGTATTTCTTTATCAGTAGTAGTAAAATACACATCTGGTGTAGTAAATCCTTCTTGTGATTTAAAAAACCCCAAGAAAGCTAACAATCCTATCGCAAGTAACAGGACTCCCAACACCCAAAGATGGTGTGTTTTCATTTGTTAAGGGCTGCTATTTTGATGCAGCTTCAGCAGCTGCAGTGGCAGCAGTCAACATATTTTTTGCGTACCCCTTCTTTGCCGATTCAGTTATTGATTTAAGATCAGGCACGTAACTAAGTGCCTGAACTAGGATATTCTTGTTATACTTTGCTTCTGACCGATTGAACCACCACCATACAGCTACACCAATTACAGCCACGCTAAGCACAATACCGAATGTGATGGCCATAATTGTCTCAATACGGGATACATCGGTGGACACATCGGGCTCTTCCAAACCAGCCATTCTTCCTGCGACTGTACCATCCAACTCCGACTTGAGTGTCGTGTATCCACCGGGACCTCCAACATATATCATATTCCCGCTAATATCGCGTGACCTGTCGAGTGGTCGACATTTCACCTGTTCCGTTTCCACATATCCATTTTGTATGGTCTTTTTTGCAGTTGCCTTTGTTGCAGATGTGACTTTGATGCTGGAAATATACGTTATTAGGTTGATTTTTAAGTTGGGTCTATTTGCATCTGTGGCTTGAATGGGACCCGTGGTATATGTAGGACTGGTTAGAAGTCGCCTGAACCGCGTCAGGTCACCTTGGCGCATAGACAGTGGTTTCAATGCAACTAGATAATTTACCTTATTAACAGTATCTTCGCAGCGTGGTTCAGTTGCACCAGCAGCAACAGCAGCAGATTTTGTGCGCCCCTCCAAGTCTGTGCCGCGATACAATAGCATAGGCGTATCTTCACGCAACACACTCCCAAGCGTAGGTCTGGAGCGTTGTAGGGAGCCCAGGGATGCAAAGAAATCTACACCCGCACCGGTTTCCGCCAGTTTTATAGGTAATACAACCGTATAAAGTGAGTTCTGTGTAGCCACTGTCTCCCCTTTAAATCGCACATGAAGCTCGGCGCCACTTATGTCGGCATACGGCATCCCATCAATATGCAAGTAATGCATAGCAGGCACAGTCAACAAACAGTCCTGAATGGAATGTCTCTTTCCATTAAATTCAAGGGTGGCCTGGGGCGAATCAAAGAGAAGACCTTGGGACGTTGGTGTTAAAACGCCGGCACTCGCAATCAACGCTGTAATACGAACTGTGCAGTTCATGCATGTGCTCGCAGTTTTAATAGCAGTCAAATCATCTTGAATAATTTTCAGAGGTGTTTGTGAGCATGCGAAAAAGCTATTCGTAAGTATGACTGTGGTTGTTGCGGTTGTTGTGGTGGCCATTCCTGTTCGGGGTGTGGGATTTGAGGTTTACGCCTATGGTAAATAGCGCGGCACAGAATAGCGATATACATTCGCCACATAACTCTGGCCCATAATCGGCACACTTACTGTATCCCCTTCGCCAATTTCATCGCATCCCACATCATCGTCGCATTTACGGCGCTTAAATTCGAGGGGCACCTGCACCGGATTCATACCGTCTGTGCGGGTATAGTAGTTCCAGCGGTCGCGATTGGTAATGAGCTTGCGACCAAAAAGAGGGAGAATAGTACGTGTTGGTGTTCCGGAAGTTTCGGTTCCACCGGGGGCCGTTAAGACACCTATTTGCTGATATTGTTCGGGGACGCCACGTGTGGGGATATTAATCGGAATGGGACCTACACCGGCGGAGATGGGAGGTGTAGGGAATCCACGAAGGTCAGGGGGCGCCTCATACGAGCGCTCTGGTGAGAGCGGATTGAAGCGTGGATCCGCCATTACCTGGGGTATGCTGGTAGTAGCGGGAGTCGTAACCACAACTACAGTCGGTTTCTGAGGTGCTTGCGGTTGCGGTTGCGGTTGCACAACCATAACTTGGCGCTGTTTGTACATTTGGAATCCAATGAATACCAGGACACCTACAAGGAGCACGGCCACCACAAGCATACCGGTATCCATGCACCACACTCCAGGGGGGCACATGGCGGCTGCACCTCCCACCATACGAGAGGCCGCACGCGATGTGCGTGATAAAACGCGCTTTTTGATACCCATGATTCTACTGTACCTTCTGAAGATTACGACGCGCCAGTTCTACTGGTGAAAGAGTTGCTAGTTCCATACGTTCCTTCCAGCTTCCTACATCGAGTAGCTGGGTGCTAAGGCGCTTTATGGGACCCTTGACTGCTTGTAGGAGATTAAAGGAAAACTGTTCGGGTGATAGGCGTTCTTCGGGTTCTACATCATCTGCGGTAGTCGCAGTCGCAACACGGAATCCCTCTCTTTGCGCAGTGCGAAGAAGGAGCCAAGCACATACCACGATTCCCAACATTGCGCCAATCCATGCGATTGAATTTGCGGAATATTTCATGAGAGGGGTGGCGCGATTTACTTTACACAGTGGTGGGATTTGCGGCGCCGAAATAGGACTGGAACATTTCCATCATTTGCTTGCCGTCCTGGATGAGGGGCTTCAGAGTCTGTAGGGTCCCCATCAGCTGCTTCTGGGTTTCCATGAGCTCCTGTGTATCCTTGGTCATGGCGGCAATCTGTTCGGGCTTCAGGGACTTGTAGGCATTCATGAAAGTGGTGCCGGCATCCAGGTGAAACTCCTTGTCCTCCCCTTCAGCGGCGGGCATCTTGTACTTTTTACCGAGCTCAAACATCTCGGCGGGGCGGTCCGCATGGTCCGGTAGGGGCACCTTTCTCGCGGCCTTCTTCACAGGCTTGGCTGGTGGCGCCTCGGCCTCCTCGGCGTCTTCGGCCTCGGCCTGGAATCCCTCCGCAGAACGGGGGCGGTAGAAGTAATACACCGCCAGAGTGAGTAACGCACCGGCCAGGACGGAACCTACCAAATCACCGGATGTGGTCGCGTATAAAATGAAGGTGGCCCCGACTCCCAACACTAGATGATGTGCCGCCTGCGCATAAATCAGGTAAAAGGCCACCAGGGCAAAAATACCGAGTGCGCCATACAGGCCGATTTCACGGGGTTTGCGTGAGTTCGCCATACTTTACTTCTATTCTATTCAGGATGATGGTTTTCCCATTCACCACCCCTAGAGGTCCATTACTTGCGCAATTTGTCGATATGTCGCAAAAATGCCGGCCACTAGTGCAAATTGCAGTAGAAAACCAATCCATGAGAGGGACCCGCCTACTTTATAGGCCCATGTGAGGCGCTTGGCTAACCACGTATGTAGGGCCGGGAGTGAAAACAGTGTAACGAGGAATCCCACTACAAGGGGGTCGCGGAGGTCATCAAAGAGTTGGGACCACGCGTTCTTTTTGATGAGACTAGGGGCAGATGTTGGGATTGTGGGGACCTGTGGCTCTTCGACGGGCTCATACATATCCGAGGGAGCCTGTTGGAAATAATGGGATTCCTGGTGCATGGGCTGCTGATACTGAGGGGGGAAGGGGTCGGGCTGCTGATACTGCGGGGGAGGGAGTTGTGGGAATTGTGGTTGCTGGTGTTGCTGTGGCTGCTGCGACTGCTGCGACTGCTGAGTATATACAGGAACCTGGGGTTCCTCTATCGCATTCATATCAGACAGTATTGCGTTCATAACAGCATCGTCTGCTGTATTCGCAATATTGCCTGATTCAATATCTTCCAGGGATGTACCTTCAGACATTTGGTTAGGTTTTGTTTAGTATGGACCACGGTTTGGTCATCCAATATTTTACCGAGCGGATGGCTCATAATCCGCAAAGCTCACAGTATCTACAATCGGCACCGTTCCGCTCTTCGGGCACTCTACGGCACGGGGCTTGAATTCCACACACTTTGCCCCAAACTGATAGACCGCATCACGAATCTCCTGTACAGGGGGGCCCCTCAGCAATATGCACTCGGGTCCTCTACAAACGGGACGAAACATGGCGGCAATCCCCACTCCCAACATGAAACTAACGAGTGTCGCAATACCCGGTGACGCCATTATCTTGCTGAATTCAATCATATTGTGAAACAAAACGAAACTCCTATCTTGTATCTACACAATTACTAATTACTGGGATATCAATAGAAGGGGCGCCAGATGGTATTACACTTTTTTAACAATATTAAGTTCTTCCCATTTTTAATGGGACTATCCATTGGTATTTTCTGCGTGTATGTTCTCAAGCCCGCGCCAGTAGTGGTCGTGAAGTATCCCAATCTGGATAATGTAGAAACTACAGTATACAGAGATCGCAATGGAACATGTTTCCAATACAAAGTGAACCAGGTGGATTGCGATAAAGAGGAGGACCGTATCAAACCGTATCCCCTACAGTAAAATGGTGCGGTCCACGGGATCCGTCGCAACAGTGCGTTCCACGAATACGGGATGGGGTATTTTACGGGTATCCCGAGTATCGGCGTCAATCACGGTGCGAAACAGCTCTTGTTTCTGAATGAACCGATGCGGATACCGTTCCTCTTGGCGCGCCTCATCCAGTTTTGCTAAGTCGCGCTGGTACTTTCCCACAATGACTGCAGCTGCCCCGCGTTCCTGGGGCGTCGCAGCGCGTTTCCAGTCGGCGATGGCCTCCAGGAACTCCTGCTCCTTGACTCGATACGCCTCATCGGCCGCTTTTACAGCGGCGGCCCGCTCTTCACGCAAAGTCGTCATGCGCGTAATAGCAGATGCCCGGAGTTGTGCATTCGTTGCATGCACAATTGTGGGAATTGCGTCGACGCCTTTGGTCCGTTTACGCTCCATTCGTTTTTTTCAGGGGAAAGGAAAGAAATGAATACCTTTCAGTTACTTCTAGTCCTCATGGGACAGGGCGTATTTATGGCCCTTTTCACATTTGCGATAATGTATGGTATCGCAAATGTGTTCGAAATCGGAGAACAGGTCATGGACATTCGTATTACGACGGCCTTTTTCTTCCTTTCGTGCATGGCGTTGTACGGCAGCAGTTTCGGTATTTTTGCGGGCGTGCAGAAGGATAGCTGCGGCGAGGTAAAGAGCTGGAAACAGGTGGCCATGAACGCCCTCATCCCTACACTCATCCACGTCGTCCTCTTTGCGATTGTCGTATTCATTCCATGGTTCCAGGGCATTGTAGGAAATCTGCTTCCACCGGATACACCCGCGTTCGGTAAAAGTGCCGCAGCCTTTGCCTATTATACTTTCTGGGCGACGTTGCTGGGCGGGTCTCTTGGCGGCACCATGTCCGGTAGTTGCAAGGCGGAGGATACCTATGACCCCCTAAAACCCCTGGGCGATATCGAACTCGATAGGCCGCTTGGGAATGTGACCGCTGCCCTTCCTAACCCCGAAATTCCTGGATTCACTGGCCTCCCAGCGGAGTAATCCCTGGCGGGTCGGGGCCGTAATAAATGTATCGGGGATGTGTCGGTGCAGCATAGGGATCCAATATATAATATCCGGGGGACCTGGCCTGAGAGGGGGGACCAGACGCGAATGTAGGGAATGCAGGTGTCGTATTGGGATACTGGGTTATAGGCTGCATAAAGGAGGCATTCGGGACGCTCGATGTTGGCTGTGCAGCAGTATTCATGGTGCCTGGTGTTGCTGTTGGTGTTGTTACAGCGCTAGTGTCTGCTAGCGAACTTAGCGCAACTGATGCAAAAAAGATGGATATCAGATTCCCCAGAGCATACGATAAAATCGCCCACACAAGTGCGAACATCCAGAACGGGAATATGGTCTGGTCACCCTCTGTTGCTAGGCCGAATTCTTTCCACATTCCATTCTCACGAAACATAATGCGTGGCCGGAAATACAGTACAGCGGCAATTCCCACCATGTAAATTCCAATTGCGTACCATAGAACGGCCATTTGTCCTCTATTATGCATTTGGACTTAGGGTTTTCCATTCTACCCATACCATGCACGAAATCCCTACACAGTGATAGAGGTAGAGGATGCATCCATTAGTGGCCGGTACTATACTCACCCTAGTGGAAGGTGTAGGGGATTATGCTCTGAAAAAGTATGCTATTGGCGGTGCCTGGGGATTTTTGTCTGCAGGCGTTTCCGTCTATGTCGCACTCGCCTTCACTCTTGTATGGCTTTTCCAACACGTGGGATTTGCGATATTGAATGCATCATGGGATGGATTGAGCAATGTATTCACGATGATTGTGGGTGCCCTGGTATTTAAAGAAGTCTATACAGCACGCGAATGGGCTGGTATGGTCATGGTTACACTTGGTCTCGTGCTCATTAACGGAAGCAATGCGAAATAATCGTGAAAAATTGAAGGTTGTTCTGCGGCTGTGTAACGGTGTGTGCTGCTTTTCTTTACATTTCTTTGCATTTCCTTTCCTTCCTATTGACCACTATGGCCATTGTATACCATCCTTCCTACAATATTCCATTCGTCTCTTATTTGCATGCATTTGATACTCAAAAGTATGCAAAGATTGTTGACTATCTTTCCGATAGAATTGTGGAATTTCCAGACTGGATTCGCGCACCAACCGAGGATGTAGGGGTTCTGGATGACCTGTTGGCTTCCTCGCATTCCGCGGAATATCTGGACTCCCTACACACTTCCTCGGGTCTCGCTGCGACCCTGGAAATCAACCTGCTTCGATGGATTCCGTATTGGATTCTGAAACGGACCTTGGTGCAGTCCATGAAGCTCCAGTATGCGGGGTCTCTACTAGCAGCAGACCTGGCCCTGAAGGAGGGCTGGGCAATCAACGTCGGTGGTGGATATCACCATGCGTCCAGGAACGCGGGTGGCGGCTTCTGTATGTTTAACGACATTACAGCCATCGTGAGGCGGATGTTAGATTCTCAAAAGGCCCGCCGCATTATGATTATTGACCTGGATGCCCATCAGGGCGATGGATATGAAGAGGACTTGCGTGCCGAAGTCCGTGCTGGCCAAGTGCATATCGTGGATGCCTACACGCCCTCTCTCTACAACGATTGGAATGGAACGCGCAAGGTTATCGGCACGAAGATTCATTATTCACCAAAGGACGATGGTACGCGATTTCTGGCCCAGCTGCGCAAGAAACTGCCGGCGGCAATTCAGACCTTCCAGCCCGATTTCGTAATCTACAATGCAGGCACGGATGCCCTCAAAGGAGACCGCTATGGGGATTTGAATTTTACGGAGGAGTCGCTGATTCAGCGCGATGAGTTTGTATGGCGGTCCTGTGGATTTCCATACATGCCCTGTGGAGTTACGGCTAAAAAAGAGGTGAAGCGACTTAGATTCATGCGATTCGCAAACGACAGAATGTGTCTAAGGCCTCGTAAAAGTTCATCTGCACTGCCTGAGAATCCTATTCCAATTATTATGACCTTGAGCGGCGGGTATTCTTCTTGCTCTTCGAAGCTGATAGCCGCCTCGTTCCTGAACTTGTTCCTAAAGTTTGGGCTGCTGTTGTGATATTCTTCTTATGTGTTGTTCTGGCTATCTGTTGTTCACGTGGATTCGTATTCTCTCTTGTTAATTTTCGCTTTCGACCAATTGTTGTTGTAGTTGCTGCAACTGCTGCGGTTCTCGATGTTCTTGAATGTGCCCCTCTAGCTGAAGGTTCTGCAGCGACTGCAGCGACTGTAGCTACTGCAGCTGCAGTCGCAGTCGCGGCTTTGGATTTTCTTGATTGAGAGCTTTTAGCAGGTTTAAATTTTCTTGATGCGTTTGCAGTGGGGACTTTGAACATTGTCTTTTTTATGGAGGCTGCGCGTTTTGCGGCTGCTATGGTCGCGGCTGTTGGATATGGAGTAATAGGTGTTGCAGCAATATGTGGTGCTACTGTGCTTCTATCAGGTAATATATCATTTGTAGAAAAGGATTTGCTAAGTTTATTTAGTACTTCTTCTGAATAACCTCCTCCAGCACCTCCTGCTGCAGCTCCATCTGATTGCCTGTATAATTCATAAATAATATTCAATTCATTTTTTGTTAAATCCCCTGAAATTTTATAACATCGCGTTGGTTTTGAAAATGAAGTTGTCCATCCTATACATTTAATTCTATCTTCAATAATTCTTTGAATGAATGTTGTACAATTGAATGTTTTATTTTTTCCGAGAATTGAGCATAATTTATAATGCAAGTTTGGAACACTAAAAGTTATCTGTGAATAAACTCGGTCAGCATAATCTTTGTATCTATCTTTGTAAAATACAATATCAATTTTATAGGGCTCTACAACTTTTATAGATGCATTATTTTTTCTATCATGCATAACTGGTTTCTGAAATTTAAGTATATTAATTATTTTTTGAGAATGTTCTACTGTAAAAAATCCTATATCTATTATTTCATATTGATATAGAAGGCCAGTCTTTGCTGCGTGTTCATATGGACTTGCATCTGGTGTAAAAACAACTCCATTCTGGCGTATAAATCCGTGTTCTGATTGGTTTTTTACAAATCGTTCATAGTATTCATATGCAATCTTGGAGGACCCATAATTCAAAGGATCATTCTTTCCGCGAAAGAATTCATGCTTCTCCAACGGCATATCTCTGTCAAAAGTGTCACTTCCATATCCAATGGAATATAAAACATTATTGCAAAAAACAATTAATGATAAATGACTAGTTTCAGTAACCATTCTTATATATTCTTTATAATCCTTTGAAAACCCAATAGGATGTTCAACTGGTTTTCTAACAATGAAATAAATCGGAATATTGGTTATATTATCATTGTCCAATTTATATCCGTTCTTTATAAATGGAGAAAGATTTGTGTTAATTGAAATATTTGGTACATCTTTTTCTTTGTCATAATAATCTTTATCCTTTGATCCCAAGGTCAATCTAATTTCATTATATTCAGAAGGAAATACTTGACGAGGATTATTAACTACACTATCCCACTTAGCATTTGAGCCTAAAATTTCAGTTACAATTGGTTCAGCTATTTTTACATGCTCAGGATCATCAATAATCTCACTCTCCCCCTTTTTGTTTGTTATTGTTATTTGTTTATAATAGGGAATAACTCCCAATGCCTCTTTGTATTGCAAATTCACAATAGGCTGCATTGTATGATTTCCATGTCGTTTTGCTTGTTCCATAAGCTTTGTTAGTAAATTCATTTTATCAATGTTGGAGGCCATTGTTCTCTACTGCATACCTAGAAATCTTCGTCATGGGCTCCACGGTGGTCGTTCACACCCACCACCACCTGTTCCGCACCAGAATCAATAAATCCATATGGGTTCTCGCGGGCGGCACCCATCTCACCTGTGATATCGCCGGCAAACTCTGGTAAACCCATTGCAGCACGTTGTCCCCGTTCAAACTCATAGAAATCGGCGTCATATTGGAAGAGATTCTTCATAGTGCCGACTGCCCAGTCGCCAATCTTGAGCCGCTTCTTCATCAATTCCACTCGGCGCATATCGCGGTCCAACACATCGAAGCGACGAATAAATTCGGCACGTTCCAATTCCTGCCGCGCCAATAGCGCCTCCTGTATCTGTTTTGGAGTCAATTGCGTCTTTTGGACATTGGCCAGAGCCACCCGCAACGCATCCTGGAAAAATGCCTGGAAGAACTTATTGACGCCCTTGCGAACATCGACAGGTATACCGCGCAACAGGGGACTGTCGTCGGATACCGCAGCCAACATAGCCTGTAAGACGGACCACTGTAGAATCTCGGCCAATTCGGCCCCTGTAAAGTCAACACCGGGCCGTAACTCACGAATCCATGCCTGTAACCAGGGACCCATCCATCCCGTGAGGCGTCTCAGAATCCCCACAATCGCCGTACGGACTCCCTCCTTCAATTCCGTGAGCGCTGCACTTCCTGTATTCGTAACTGCATTTTGCGCATTCCAAATGGTATGTAGGAGGTCTCGGTGACTACGGGCTACCTTGGGGAACCACTTATTCACACGCGGCTTCTCGTTCTTGTAGCCGGTGGCGACCTGTTCCATCGGCACCACCAGGAACGTCGCAATATTCCGCGCCCCCTGGGCCCCCTCCACCACCTTCGTAATTCCAACAAGTCCCTCTACCGCAGCTGTCGTCGCCTCGCGCATTTTCTCGGACGGCCGTGCCCCCAACAATTCCAACATACGGTCACGCAGTCGGTCACGTGCGGCGTCGCATTGTGTTGAAAATGCCGAGAATATGTTGCGGCGCCTGGCGGACTCCGCGTGCCCCTCGCGCTGAATGCGCGCCATAATGTCCTGCAAAAGCGCCCACTGCTGCAAAACCTGCGCCGGAAATTCGGCACCTACCAATTGCTGCTGCATACTTTGCATCTGGTCAAAGAGAGGTACCGCGCCAGGATAGATGTAGGGAGTCACGGATTTCCGGTTGTGTATGGAATCCTCGAGGGCATGGAAATTCTCCTCGCTTACCTGACCCTCCAAGGACGCCACAGACAATTGCTGCCGCTTGGCCTCCAGCTCCTCCATCGCCTTCTGGAACTTCTTTCCATCCAGACCGCCCAACTCCGCACCCGTTAAATACTCCAATTCGGGCGGGCATGCATATTTGCAGTGACGACACACCCAATCCAGACCGTATTCGTGCGGGAATCCAACATGCTCCCCGCGGAAGCAGTTCTTGAGGAAGATTTTGTAATACATCGAGGGGTCGGCCTGCGGCATGGCTGTAACGGTTTGGGGCGCGGACCACGGCACATAGATATGTGTTCCATTGGAGGAGGCTGCCGGGTCGCGCCGACGAAGCGCCTGTGCACTTTCCTCCAACAACTGGACTTCCGCCGCCTGCGCCTCGCCCAGTGATTCGGCGAGTGACTGCACTCCGTAGCCGGTGAGAGCTACAGCACCGAGCCGGTGGAAACAACAGGCCGTATCCGACCGCGGGTTCGCCTCGGATAGAATATGCATACCGCGTGCACTCGCCAGGGACTCTTTGTGGAATGCATGCAGGGTTTGCTGAATTACGTCCTGTTGGCGCTTGGCGACATAGGCTTTGACTTCGGCGATGGGTCCGGTCTTCACATCTTGCTGCAACTTGGAACTGTTGGGAACCGCGTCCTCCTCGCGACCTGTGCGTATAATGGGGAGGGGACGGAATGCCGGTGGAATACGGTCCGAAGATGCATGGAGGTCGTCCTCTTCGACTGCGCCACTCTTGTCATCGGCACGCTTGGCCTCCAAACGACTGCGATATGCGGCCGTTACGGTTGTGAGGGGGGGCAGGGCTTTTCCTGTAGGCCCAGGTAACGCCAACAGTAGGCTCATATTGTAACGAATATCTTTGGCGATAGCGGCCTGTCGCTTGGGTAGAGAGGTTTCGCGCTTCCAGCCCGTCTGATTCCACGGTTCATCCTCGCGAATCACACCCGCAATTACACATGTTACATAAGCGAGTGCCCCGTTGCCCTCGGCCTCCAGAGGCCAGCCGCCCCGCTCCAACTTGCATCCACGTGCAGGGAACGGTATGGCGAAATCGCCTGTCTGAATTTCCAAGGTGATAAGCGCACCAATGATACCGAATAGAGTGTTGGAAATAAAGACATCATAGGAACCCCCCATCAAAAAGGGCTTCTTTTCGGCCTCCGCCTTGCGTTGCATGAGTGTGAAAAACTCCTTCGAAGGCACTTTCTCGCGCATAAAGTCGCTCACTGCGGGCACAATCCGGTCATAGAACTCCGCAACAGGGGTTATGCCGCAGAACTCCAGAATTGTACGGGTTACATAAAATGTCTTGAGGTCATCACCGGTGTAATGTGCCGAATCCTTTTGCTTTGCTTCGTCAGCCAACAGGTATGTATCCAGGGTACCTGCCTCTTCTTCCTCACCTTCGTCCTCTTCGCCCTCTTCGCCCTCCTTGTCCTCCTTGTCCTCCTTTCCAGCAGTAGCCACCTTCTTGGTAGGAGCAGCCACGGTGCGACCTACAAGTGGCCGTCCTTCATCATCAAATTCCAGATGGGTATCAAATTCCAGATCCGCAATCTTCTGCCCACAATTCTTACAGATATATGCGCCCTCAAATACGGGTCCGCTGAATTCCAGGAGTAGCGTTTTATGCAGCGCGACACTTCGACCAGGATGTAGGAATTCGTGGAGCAACATCAATTCGTGCCGGCATATCAGGTTCCGGTCACAGGACCCGCAAATGACCCAGTTTCCGCGCACACCGCCTTGGTACTTTGTGAGGAAGTCCTTTAGCACCGCGAATCGCTTGGCCTCTTCGCGAATGCTGCGAATCGATTCCAACAGATAGACATGTGTGCAGTCATTAATCGCGGGAGCAGCTGCTATAGCCGCCTCGGCAGCACGGGCATTCGCGGTTGCACGGTCAAGACGACGGCGTTCGGCACGATAGGTGGCTGCGGCTACTTCCATGGCGTTATCAACTGCCTCACCAGCAGCACCAGCCGCTGCATACCATACATCCAACAATGTCCCATTCGCCAACGATAGGATGTAGGAGGTGCGGGCACCATGTGTGGAATACAAGGAGGGTTCACGGTCTCGCAGGGTTTCCAACACGGCCGCCATATCTTCCTGCCCTTCCACGGCCTCTGACCAAAGGGGATTGCCCTCACTGATGGGGGACGGCACAGGAATTGCCTCTGCGTTGAGCGCAGCGATTGCCCGCTGCTGTAGAGCAGCCATGCTGGTATCCCAGGCTTCGCGGCCGGCAGCCAGTGCCTTCACCAATACCTCGATAAGACCCTCGTTCAATTCCAGGGACCGTAGACCAAATGAATCCAGCACGGTCAGAACACTCCGTTCCGCGAATTGGAGGGCGGATGGAATCCGTTCAGCCAACACGGCGGCCAGTGTATCCTCCTCACCCAACCCGCTCACAACACGCTGGTTCGCCCAATTTCGCATCAGCATGGCGTAAAACGCCTCGGTTTGCCGTTTGGATGCCTCGCTCGCCTGGACGTCCCAGAGGAGTACGGAGGAACGTGTAGGGGTTCTGGTCGCCATTACATCGCCCGAAAGCAACACGTGGTCCACTACTTCGCCGGTATCCGCCGGCGCAATCTGGAAACTCACACCCGTCCGTCGATTCTCAATCTTCGTAGCCGCCAGAAGACGCACTGTACGGTCCCCCACAGTCCCCAGGAAATCCGTAGAAAGCTCCACGGCGTCGCCCCGCGCGACTACAGCAGCCGGTAAATCGGCAGGGAATCCATGTACCGGTGCTGGTGGCACCTTGGTACGCAGCACATCCTGATCCACCTGCACCCAGTGGGTCGGTTGTTGGGAATGCGGTACGACTGCGGGCAAATTGCGCGCCAACAGAAAGTCCATGTATGCGAGAAATGGATTGCCTGTATTGTCGGCACCGCGGAATGCGACAGTTGACGCCGCCGCCTCGGCCAGGGACGCCACATCCTGGCGCACATCCACATCCTCGTACACCCCGCCCTCCGCCAGGGCATCCACATATACCACTTTCTTCACATCCGCTACAGGCAAAAGGGCGGGCACAGGTGCGCCGTTCACTTGAAGAGGCAAGATATCAGAGAGAGTGTTGGGAATGTAGGTTTGTGCACGGTTCGCCAAGACACTGCCGTTTCCATCAAGGACTACCATGGAATTCTTGAGCGCCAACAGAAGGTCGGTCGTACGGTACAGCCGACGCAAAATACGCGGGTTTTTCTGACGCGCCACAGGAATATCCAGAAGCATACTCACAAACATATCCTCACGCTGAACTGCATCACTGTAGGTGCGCTCGCTTGTGGGAATTTCCTCCACAAGTGGTGCGGGCAGCTCGATTTCCGGGAGTTCTTCATAAGGGATTTCCTCTTCCACGGCTTCCTCGGCCGTATTATTTTCAGTAGTGGCGAAATCTTCGGGAGCAGAACGGGGGACAATGACTGTGTAGGGATCTTGGGGACCCACAAAGGCGAAATTGAGAATCCGGCCGTCCACTAATTGAATCGCATCCTGGTCATCGGATGCTAGAATGGCCTGGACTACACCTGGGTCCGCCGAAGGAGACCCATCCTTGCTATAAAATTCAAGGGACTCCCCTGGAAGTACGCCGAGTTGACGGGCATAATGGGGATATTTGGCCTTTTCGTGGAGAATGAGTTCCTGTACACCCAGGGAATCCTGAAAGAGACCTGTGGCGGAATCAAGAGGAAAGTCCACAGCACGGTCACTCACATGGGCCGGTCGAATACGTATTAGAGACCCATCACGGTATATGATGCGACCTGTTGTGGATTTATGGATATCCGATACGATTGTTATGAAATCTCCAAGCTCGGGCACGAGCTGGGATTCGTCCAATGCATTGTAATTTGACATGGGAGTCCTCTAATGACGTGTAGGGTTTTCGGTATTCCAGGGGGACCGTATCAGGGTCAATGCTCCCAACATACATCCTCGTGTCGCATTGCGTATATTTTTGAGGTATCTATGAGGACCATGTTGGAAGCTGATGGACAATCACGATACCGATGGAAAAAATTGAAGCCTCCAAGGTTTTCAACAGTGGTGTGATGTCTCCTGGCCATTTAAGCATTTCCTTTCGTTATTTCCTTTCAGATACTTTCCGTTTCGTTTCATTCCTTTCCTTTCAAGATGTCCGCCACTTTCACTTCCCTGATTTCCACTTACACCACCTGGTCTGACCTGAAGGCATTCCTCACTAGTGAGGAGGGTGGTAAGCTCACTGTGTACGAGGTGCCCGACAGTCCTCTGGCCATGATTCGCTATGTGAAGGGCCAGAGCGACCTGAAGCTGGCGCACGTGGGTGCCTTTCGGTCCGTGGTCTGGAATACGACCCTTCACCGGCCCGTGTCTGTGACTGCCTTCAAGTCCGAGACTGGCGAGGGCTTCCCTGCACTGGGTTCTGCGAGTGCAATTGCGATGGAGGAGTTTGTGGACGGTGTGATGGTCGGTCAGTTCTACGACAGTGCGACTGAGACCTGGCGCATCCACACCCGCTCCACTCTGGACGCCAAGTGCCGCTACTTCAGCACCAAGTCTTTCGCGGACCTGTTTCAGGAGGCGGTTGTCGCGACCTATGGTGTCGCCGCGCCCTTCACGGACCGCCTAGACAAGGGCGTGAGCTACACCTGGATTCTGCAGCACCCTGAGAATCGCGTGGTGTGCCCAGTGCAGAAGCCGCGCATCGTTCTGGTGGCCGCCTACAGCATCGCGGCGACGGATGCAGCGCTGGAGGTTGCACCGGTGCCTGCGGGTGTTGTGACTCCGCGCAGCTATTTCACCAAGGCGGCGGATGCAGCAGTTGGGCGCATGGACATGAGTCCTGTTCTGGATGTGATTGGGATGGTGAACCGCCCTGAGCACGACCAGCAGGACGCGGGTCTGCATGATCGGGCACCTGGCTATGTGCCTGTGGACCTGCCTGGCGTCATCAGCATGATTGCGAGTATGCGCGGGTCTGTGCGCTACCAGGGCGTGGTCATCAAGGACGGCAACCAGCCCCTGAAGCGCTGGAAGGTGCGTTCCCAGGTGTACAACCAGGTGCGCAAGATGCGCGGCAACACGGCTCGTCGCGACTTCCTGTGGATGGACCTGTGGAGCAAGGGCGGCCTGGAGGAGTACCTGAAGTACTTCCCTGAGGAGCGCCGTCCTGCGACAGACCTGCTGAACCGCTGGAAGACTGTGACGCAGACTGTGTTCAAGACCTATGTGGATGCCTTCAAGGCACGCAGCCTGGACCGGTCCCAGATTCCAGCCAAGTTCCGCCCGCTTGTGTACGGCCTGCACAACCTGTACATGACCTCGCTGAAGCCGACCCACAAGGTCCTCGACTGGCGCGCCTGTGTGCAGTGGATGAATGACCGCGACACTGCCCAGAAGATCTTTGTGCTCAACTGGGACCTGCGTCAGGAGCGCAGCGCCGCACTGCCTCTGGAGCCGCCGGCAACTGCAGCGCTGCGTGCCGAAGTCATCGCAGCTGTAGAGGCCGCCGTGGACGCTGCAGCAGTCGCAACAGAGGAGGGCGAGATTTGAACACATACCATATGCACATACCATCTGCACATACGCACACACATAAAAACTAAGTAAACCACACAAAAAAACCTAAAAAACCAAAAGGAGTGTTTATCAACACTCTTTTTGATTTATCGTAGATGTTGGAAATGTTGGTATACTATAGAAAGAAATATGCAATACGGGGCACCACCTCCTACACTTGCCCAATTTGGTCGCCAACCTGCTCTCACACCTGAAACATCCTATGATATTCGGAGCCCACAGGCCATAGGCATGGGTCTGCGATACGCAACCTCTAGACCCCAGAATTACAGCCATTACGCGGCAACAGGGGAGAAAACACTGCCTGTTCAAACAATGCCCTATAACCCATCAGGAGGGCCCTTTCGTCGTAGGGCCAGTCGTAAACCCCATCGTAAAGGCAGTCGTAAAGCAACTCGTAAGGCAACCCGTAAAGCAACCCGTAAATTGAATCGCTCTTCAAAGTAGAGAAGATATGAGTGCCGCTGCTGCACGTGCGTTTATTACCGATATTAAGGAAACACCAATTTATGTTGCCTTTTTTCACGGGGAATTTGATACATGTCCTGTACAACCAATACCAGCCCCATCCCGGCTTCCATATGGATTGCCCCCTTTAACAGTGGAACCGGCAAACCGTCCCGCATTGACTGTGCCGGCCAATGTATCACTCATGCAATTAACACAACCTGGTGAGTTTTTAGTGTTAAGTCCAAGTATTCTGTATTATTTAATTCATAAAAAACAGTTTTACACAAATGTGCTGATGCCTCTCTGGGCAGTTGAGGACCCCAAATACCTGCAATCTGACCACCCACACGCCTACAGCACTTTCTGGAATTTGGAGGATGGCCGAGGTGGTCATACGTATGATGCAGTTGTTTCAGCAGGGCGTAAATTAGTTACTGCAGAAGCTGTGGATGCCCTAAAAATCATGAAAGAAGCAACTACAAAAAAGAAGTTCGAACCAGGTGATAAGACGCATTTTGAGAAAGTCCTGCGATTTACAGGTGGTAATCAGATTCCTAATCTCAAACTTATGCGATACGATTCCACAATGATAGGCCTCGGTCTCTATAAGTACTTGCCTTCTACAGGAAAAGTATCCCGCATTGATATAAATCAAATCCATAACCCTGGACCCTTTGGGCGCATCGAAGATTCACTGCGACTCTATCACTTGGTAGATTATGTTGGGCGTGTTGGAGGTGGCCGGATTATGTTGTTTTCATGTGCCTCCTTGGCCACTCCTATTATGCGCAGGGATACAGTCACTAGCGCCAGAAGCTCGCTTCATGAATTGCAGCAAACGTATATTGCGCGGAATCCAGTTATGAGTCCCGAAAAGAACTGGGATATTTTTGTAGAGGCTTTTCCAGAGGTGTTCCTTCCAAACTTGCTCTTCGTGAATTCAACTACCCTCAAAGCAGTTAATTACAACCTGCTTAACTGGGCATTGTTGAATTTGTTGGTATCTGGGGAATACTATAAACATGCAGAAGACCCCAAAAATATCGAGGGTTCCTGGCGAATTCAAAAAATTCAGAAAACAACGGCGCACGGAAGGCAGGCACAAAATGTAGGTCAACATGTATCCCCCAATGAGAACAAACCGGAACCAGGAGAGGGCTTTGTTTCTTACATGTGTCGTCGCACAAAGCAGGGTTGCACGGTAATGGGTGGACGAAGAAAGACGCGGTCGCACAAACATAAACGCAACAGTCGAACCAAAACCCGCAAGTACTAAACATTCAAATCTCGGAGATGAAAAGAAGAGCCAATGGCCGCCAGCATTTCCAACAGTCTCGTCCGAATTAGTTCGGGCCTTCAATATGACGACCTCCTTACTCCAAAAGGGAATCCTCATATCGACCAATTCGTAAAAGTGCTCCGGAAAACAACACGCTGGGCCACCCAATGGCGGCGCGTGGATTTCGACGGACAATACGGCTTCGGCAAACGGGTATCTCTCACAATTCCCCGCATCGCCGAACTTGTGAATGGCGTCACCTTGGTGGTCCAGATGCCGGATATTGCGACAGCCCAGGCAGCCGCACAAGCCGCGGCCACCGCAGCCGGCACACCCTTTCTAGGTCCCGCCTACGGCTGGACAAACGCCCTCGGCCATGCACTTATCAATACCATTGAGCTGGAAATAGGCGGTGCGATAGTCGAGACACTCGATGGGAGATTGTTGGAAGTCCTGGATGAGCTCTATGAGCCCTTGGATACCCTGAAAGCCAAAAACGCCATGATAAAACGCGCCCCCACGGGATTCGGCCCCACAACCTGGGTCGGTACACCCACAGACCCCGTAACAGTCCACGTTCCCATTCCGTTCTGGTTTTCCAGGCCTGGTCGGTATTCCCATGCACTCCCCTTGGACGCCATCAATGCCGAAAAAGTCCGGATTCACGTGAATTTCCGTACTGTGGAGCAACTCTATTATACGGACGCCAGATACGACGGGCGGACTGTTGGATTTCGTATAGGCCAGGATGTGAGTGGCGCCATGCCGGAGTTAGCTGGCGGCCGATTTTGGGTGCAGAATCCAGCGGCCACCGGCCGCGTCTACTTCATGTCTGCCTCGATGCCCTACACCGGTCTGAGTGGAGAAGTGCTCGCTGGCTATACGATGCCTGCGCGCCTGGATATGGAAGATGCGTATATGATGTTGGAATATGTGAGTGTCGAGGAACCTGAGGCGATTGCCCTGCGCACCGCCGAACTCACGTATTTTGTGGAACAACACAATGCTATATTGGCGCAGGCCACCCAGAATACTACGGAAGTCCGGATTCCGTTACCACTTTCCAATCCAACCAAGGAGATTCTGTGGGTACTTCAGCGACCCGAGGCGGAGTCCTATAATGCCTGGTTCCTTTTTAGTCGTGACCTGGGTCCCTACATATACGAGCGACCGAATGGCCTGAACGCGGATGCATTCAATCCATGTAGGGTGCCTTGGTGGCCGGATGCGGACCTCACACCGACCGAGGCAACGAATTGGCGCATCCTACCGGCATTTCGTGCCGCTGATTCGGAGCCGATTGTAGGCGCCGCGATATTCTACAACTCCTATGAACGCTTTGAAATAAAAGGACCGGCCCTGTTTCGTACCTTGCTGCCCAATAAGGCGGCAACGAAAGTGGCGGTGCATGACCGATACGTGTATATGTGGCCGTTTGGGTTTGGTTATGGTATCGAAGGGGAAGGCGGTCGTGAAGATGTATATCGACCGGCAGGGGCGGCAAATTGGGATAAAATACCGCGGAAAGAAATGTATCTATCAATGGCCACGGGACGCGGTTGTACTTTACATCCCAACATGAATGTCTATGTTTGGACGACGAACTGGAATGTGCTCAAGGTATTTGGCGGTAGAGCCGGTATGCTCTTCTCGACCTAATCGGTTACTAGAAAGATGTGAAACTTACCGATGTCATTTCGGAATAATTGGAGAATGTGCCGCTCGAGGATTTTAGGTTAATCATGAGATATCGGTAATCATTGCCGCCAACATTGCCGTAATGTACACCTGCCTGAAGAGGAATGGTTATAGGAACTGTGCATATACTATCTGGATTGTTTCCGCGGACGCTATGCAAAATGATGGACGATGTTTGGGAAAGAACATCTATACTATATGCACTATTGTCTCCAGCGCAATTTGCGTAGCAGGAAAGCATTCCATTCAAATTAGCTGTGGTGCGAATTGAAATAGATGTATTTACAACAAGTGTGCTTCTCAGTTGGTTGTAAACAGTATTTGGAATATTGAGTCGCATAGCAGAATATAGTGAATCATTTGGATTCGCAAACATAAATGTATCCGATGTACCGATTGCGGAAGGTGCACCCATTCCATCCTCGCCGGTAAATACGTCGACTGAGGGCAAAATAGCCGAAAGACTGCCGAGTGCCGTACCACCCCCACCACCACCCCCGCCTGTGCTAGGCACAGTAGCATAGGTCACTTCCTTTGATGTAGAGTTATAAAAGAGTGCCCATTGCTGATTCGTAGCATCATCGCGCACAGGATTCACATACAGACTTGCATTGCTTCCATTAACTGTTGCACCACCGCCGGCATTCAGGACGATACTGTTGGAAGCAATAGGTTGACTGTTCGCACCAATACCGATAGAGTAGTCGCCTTGGCCAGTTGAACCGGCTTGGGAACCAATCGCGATAGCATAGGAACCCTGGGAACTGACTGCACTTCCAGCACCAATCGCAATGGCTGCTACACCTTGTGCACTCACCGCACTCTGGTATCCGATGGCGATAGCTGCGTTGGATTGGCTGTAACTTCCTGCATTGCGGCCGATTGCTATACCGTCGTCCCCTTGCGAGTTAAATCCAGCCTGATTTCCAACAGCGATTGCATTTGCCCCAGAAATAGCAAGCTCGTTTTTGTTACCGGCCTGATATCCGAGAGATATGGCGTATTGGCTACTACCTGATGCACGTTCAGCATTGGCCTGGTATCCAATCGAAATGGAATTCGAATTTACATTGCTACCGGCTTCATAGCCGATCGATATGCAATTCAGGCTTCCACCGAATGCTCCTGATCCTGCATTGGTTCCAATTGCGATTGCATTTGGACTTATGTAGCCTCCACCACCAAATGCATTGGTTCCAATTGCGATTATATTGCTATCGGACCCAGAACTGGCCGCCAGGGCTTGCGCTCCAATGCCTATGGAGTTTGTGCCGACGATTCCACCGCTTCCAGCACGGTATCCAAGAAGGAGGGAATTGGCTTGTTGTTGGGAAAGGGGAGGACCCGCTTCTTGTCCAATGCATATACTGCCTGAACGCTGTATTACGGAATTAGCTGCACTAGCACCAATTGCGATTGCATATGGATCTTGTCGTCCAGTCACTGTTGCACCATATCCAATCGCAATCGCACCTGTGCTCTGTGATACCGACCCATTTGTGAACCAACCTCCGCTAAAGTATGTATTATTAATGCCCAGTGCAACGGCACCAGTAGCCTGAACAGTATTGTAGGAATTGAGGAGTGCGGTGGTCGATTGGATAATAAATCCACCCTGCGTCTGATTCCAATAGAGGCCATTTCCTGTTACATTGCCTGAGGGCAGACCTGAACTCGCACCGGCTGCACCGGTAGGACCTGTCGGCCCTGAAGAACCACTGAGGCCTATTAGGCGCAATGGAATTGTATCACTTGCACATGTTCCTGTATTTGTTGTACCACTCGATGCAGCAATAAACAATTGCAGGTATTTTCGAGTCGCGTCAAAATGCACATCGCGCTTTAGGCTTATATTAATGGGAGCAATTACACGGTCAGTTCCTGTAATAGTTGCAGATCGTGTAAAAATACTCATTGTAGATGTTGCATTTAAGGATGACCCGGACCCGTCTGCAGCCGAATTACATATTGCATATACGTACAATTGATTAATTGGACCAGTTGCATTTAATGTAACAGATGCATCCACCATAACCATTTGTGTATTCGAATCGAACCCAGGAGTCAAATCATAAAATTGCGATACACTACTTTCATCAGTAAAGAGGGCGCTGTATGCAGAAAATGTGGAAATCGTCGCGCCTGAACGTGTATTCACATTGTCTAGGATGTAGGGATATGTTACTGTGCCTCCACCTCCCCCTCCGCCTCCAGCAGGTCCTGTAGGTCCTGTAACTCCAACACCACCTCCACCCGCTAACTTTGTAAATTGTTGACGGGTCAGTGTGGAATATAGGGAGTAGCCTGTCGGACCGTCCACACTGTACTGCACATACATATATTCAGAGGGTTGTAGGATGACCGTTTGACTCATGGAGGTGTCGGTGTATCCGAGGAATTGGGATTTCCAAACGGATATATCTGTGACGCCGTCGGACTTGCGGAAGTCCACGTCGAGGTTGCCCTGGTCGGTATTGAGACGCACATCGGCCTGGATGGCTAGGGCATCGGAGGAGGCGTTTGTGAATCGACCAGTTGTGGGATCATATCCACTGAGACCACCAAGCACGGCATCTTGGGCAGTGCATTTGAGGATGTAGGAAGTCCCGCCAGTCAAGCCAGTTGTGGTAGTGCTAAGGGAATAGAGGAGTGCGGAGGAAGCAGGAGCAGTGCCTGTAGGACCCGTAAGTCCTGCAGAACCTGTAGGACCTGTAACACCAGTAGCACCAGTAGCACCAAGTCCTGTTGCCCCTGTAGGGCCTGTTGCACCAGTACTTCCTGTAGTGCCGGTTGGTCCTGTGGCTCCACTAGCTCCAAATCCAGTAGCACCTGTTGCACCCGTACTTCCTACATCTCCTGTAGGGCCCGTAGCTCCAAATCCAGTAGCACCTGTTGCACCTATACTTCCTACATCTCCTGTAGGGCCCGTAGCTCCAAATCCAGTAGCACCTGTTGCACCTGTACTTCCTGCAGTGCCGGTTGGGCCAGTGGCTCCAGTACTTCCTACATCTCCTGTTGGGCCAGTGGCTCCAAATCCAGTAGCGCCAGTGGATCCTGCCCCCGCTCCAATAATAGAACTTCCAAACATAAGTATTTGTGTTCCTGTACTGAACCATAAAGTAGTAGATGAATATTGTCCTGTCGGAACTGCGGATTGTGGAATGATTCCTAGACCTTGCAGATTGGCGATACCAGAGATACTCAGATTACCTTGAATTGATGTAACACTACCCGTCCACTGTGCAATTCTATTAGCAGATATACCATTGGCTGTTGTAAAAATTCCACCTGCATACATGGACCCATCTGATCCAAATGCAATTGCATTACATATATTATTCAATCCGGTTCCTATTGCAGACCATGCAGATCCATTCCATCTAGCAATATAATTTGCAGAACCACCACCAACTATACCTGTAAACTCACCACCTGCATATAAAAATCCATCAGATCCAAAAGCCAATGATAACACATTATTGTTTAATCCAGATCCCACAATGCTCCAGGATGTTCCATTCCAAAATCGAACTCTGTTTCCAAAAGCACCTCCTGCATATACATTTCCATTCGATCCAATTGTAATTGTATTACATGTGCTAGAAAGTCCAGATCCGATAGCAGACCACGAAGAACCATTCCATACAGCAACATAATTAGTGGATGATCCACCTGCATTTAAAAAGTCTCCTCCTGCATACAGGTTTCCATTAGATGCAATTGCTAATGATAAACAGTTTCCATCTAATCCAGATCCTAATGTAGACCATGCAGACCCATTCCATTTAGCAATTCTAGTTGCAGCAGAACCACCTGCAGATGTAAAAATACCACCTGCATACACCGTTCCATCCAATCCAACTACCAATGAATAACAAATATTATTAAATCCAGTTCCTAATGCCGACCAAGTAGACCCATTCCATTTAGCAATATAGTTTGCTGTAGATCCACCCGCTACTGTAAAACTTCCACCTGCATATACTGACCCGTCTAACCCAACAGCCAATGCTCTACAAGTACCATCCAATCCAGATCCTAATGCGGACCATGTAGAACCATCCCATTTAGCAATATTGCTGGCTGAAGATCCACCTGCTGTTGTAAAAAAACCACCTGCATAGATTGTACCATCGAGTCCTCGGGCAACTGCATAAACAGTTCCATTTAATCCAGTTGAAAGGGAAGACCACGCATCAGTTCCAGTTAATACTGTAGGTGTAAATGTAAATCCTGTGTATCCTGTTGCACTTTCTGATGATCCTTTGAAAAGCACAGCCTGGTTCGATACAGTTGATAGATTCAACCCTGCACCAGCAGCACCAGCAGCACCCGTAGGTCCTGTAGAACCAGCAGCACCCGTAGGTCCTGTAGCACCTGTACTTCCAGCACCTGTGGGTCCTGTAGCTCCTGTACTTCCACCCTGTATTTCAACATATGTAATTTCCTTTGTTGTTGAATTGTAATAAAGTGCAAGGGAAGAAATCTGTGTATTGTTTCGTATAGGGGATACGTATAATCCTGACTGTGCCGAATTTAATTCAGCACCGGATGCATTCAGTATTATACTATTGGTTGTTTGTGATGAAACTCCGGCTAAATACCCAATTCCAATCGAATAAACACCTTGATTTGAATAACCAGCCTGATTTCCTATAGCAATTGCATTTGACCGTTGTGAATATGCGCCTGCAGTTGTGCCTACTGCTATAGAATCTTGTGCCTGGGCAGAATATGCTGCATAATATCCGACACCAATCGCATTATTGCATTGTGCATTTGAACCCGCATAAGCACCCACTGAAATTGCGTTAGAGGCCTGATTTTGATATCCTGCCCTATTTCCAATACCAATTGCGTTTTCGCCTTGTGTTGTAAAACCCGCCCGTAACCCTATCGAAATTGCATTGCAATCTTGATTTATATTTGCGGCTCCCAATCCAATTGCGATGGATTGATTTGACTGATTTGTATTTCCAGCATCCGAACCAATTGCGATTGAATAATTGCGTTGATTTGTAAGACCGGCTAATGTGCCTATCGCAATTGCATTGAAGTTCTGGGCATTGCAACCTGCACCTGCACCAATCGCAATTGCTTGTCCCTGTTGATTTTGCCGACCAGCATTGCATCCAATTGATACGCATTCATATGCAGATTCTCTGCCTGCATTTGTTCCAATGGATATGGAAAATTGTCCAGGTCCCAAATCTCCAGCATTTGCTCCAATTGCTATAAGAGTGCTTCGAACTTCATAGGATGATGAATTCCACATTAAATAATTTCCATAGGATGTGCCTGCTGGAAGTGATGCACCGCTACCTGCTGGACCTGTTGCACCAGTTAATCCTCTAGCACCTGTGGGGCCTGTTGCACCTGTGGCTCCAGCACCTGTGGGTCCTGTAGCGCCTGTAGCACCACCTCCCCCCACACCATATGCAATTTCACCAGTTGCCGTATCGTAATAGAGGGCGTTTGTGAATGTCGAGGGACGCACAGGCTTGACGTAGAATCCTGTAGCCCCTGCATCCAGTGTCTGCCCTGTTGCGTTAAGTATAATGGAAAAATCACCTTGTGTATTTTCACCCGCAAGAGTACCAATCGCCACACTGTTGGAACCTTGATTATTAAATGCAGCCCTATAACCTATACCTATACTACCATACTTACTATTGGTTCCATTATTATAGCCTATATGAATGCTGTCGTCGGAATTTGCTACCGTTGCAGACCCAATAGCTATGCTACGAGCCCCATTGCCTTGGCTATTATAACCAATATGAACACAATCTGTAGCGCTAGAACCACCAGCTGCCTGTCTTCCTACTACTACTGAGTTATCTGCTTGATTGTTTGCGTATGCGCCAATCGTGACTGAATAGGTTCCTGCACGGGAAGACTGATTCGCAACTAACCCAATTGAGATTGAGTTCGGCTTGGCTTGCAGTGTTCCAGCACCGAAACCAATACCAATTGTGCCTACACCTGCACTATCGGCAAGAGCATCTGCACCAACAGCCACACTATAATAACTCATTGAAGAACGACCAGCCTGATCACCGATAGCAACAGTTTGGTAGGACTGGTTGGATGCTCCTGCAAAATTTCCAATTGCTACTGTTTGGTTGACCTGATTTGAAGCACCTGCATAACTACCAAGTTTAATATTTGTGCTCATAACAGAATATTGTGTGCCATTCCAAACTAGATAGTCACCAATAGCAGTACCATTTGGAAGGGATGCGCCTCCTGAACCGGCGGGACCTGTTGGACCCGTTACACCAGTGCCTGTTGGACCAGTTATACCTGTGGGGCCTGTAGCACCAGCACCAGTCGCACCTGTAGGACCAGTTGTGCCTGTGGGGCCTGTAGCACCAGCACCCGTTGCACCCGTTGCACCCGTCATACCTGTTGGACCTGTAGGACCAGTTGTGCCTGTAGCACCAGCACCTGTTGGGCCTGTAGCACCTGTACCTCCAGCACCTGTTGGACCTGTAGCACCAGTAGCACCAGCACCAGTCGCACCAGTCATGCCTGTTGGACCAGTTGCACCAGTCGCACCAGTTGCACCAGTCATGCCTGTAGGACCTGTGCCTCCAGCTCCCGTTGGATTCCAAACCACTTGACCTGTTGTGGAATTCCATGCAAGTGCCCCAATTACCGTGGAATTGATGGGCGGGCCTGTGATAAACAGGGAGCTCGTCACCAAACTCACAGTTGATAAATTCGTCAAGGTGCTTATGGACCCAGGATTTATTGATATGTTGGAAGCAATCAAGTTCCCAGGAATTGTGAGATCTTGATTGCTATTGTCCCAGTATATTAACCGGGAACCGTCGTACCAGCGACTCATTTCTACAGTTCCACTAGACTTCTTATCGCACTCAAAGTGCGCGCAAAGTGAGTTCAATCTTCGAACCCTTCATTTCCAACACCGCCTCTCTCCCCCACGGCTTTAACGATAAAACACCCTTCCACGCTTTTCCATCTCTCACAAAAAGACTCATTTGTTCTTTTATAGCCACAACCTCCGGAGCATCATATGGAAGTCCCAAGTCCACAGTTAGTTTGCGTAAAATAACAATCGTCTGCTTGAGACGGTCCTCCATTTCCTACACACTCACCCTCCTCTATTTTTTGCCCAATAGCGCAGCGTACTAAGAAGGCTCATTTCCACAGGTTGTGCAGTCTAGAGTCTGGGTCGTGCAACAGGGGAACGTAATTGTCGCCGGATTGCAGGCAGCTTTGCCCCGCAAATATCGGTACCGGTCCGCATAGGTTGAAAAAGTACAGGCATTCCCACGAAATGTGGATTCGGCAATCCCCGCCCGTTTTGCGGTTGTTTCCGAGGCATCCAGGGCACCACCTGGTGATGTATTTTTCGGGACTTCTTTACAATTGCATGTACCCGGTTGAACACTCATTTTACTAAGGCTCAGTGTTTTCGTTCTCACTGGCGGGGTCATTATGACTTTGTTGGGAATGTGGGAGTGACGCAGGGTCGTCACCAGACATGCTAGTGGCGACGCTCTCTCCTAAGGGGAGAGCGTCGCTACTTAGCATTGTCTGGCGGCTCAGCCAGCCTTGCGATTGCTCGCAAGGCTGGTCCTCACTGTGATTGCTCTGGCCCGAGTAGAAATTTCGTACCATAGCACCGGACACCTGACGCTGTGTTGGGCTATTGAACTCAGGCATTTCTCCACGCTGTGTTGCATAGGCAGTTACATGGGAAACGAACCGACTGAGTGCAGGAGCTGGGGGAATTCCCGCACCACCAGCACCACCCGCATAGCTGCGGGCAAGTCCCCGCATGAGACGGGGAGGTGCAACAGGAGGCATTGCAGCCAGCCGGTCTAGAAGTGCCCGCTGTTCGGCGATTTCTGCACGCAGCCGTAGAATCAGAGGATACTGTGCGACCGGTGAGGCCACAATCGCATCCTCCAATCTCTGCAAGCAGGGGAGGCCTTCCATAGGACTCATTGTCTCCATTTCCGTGAAGACCCGCACACACTCAGCGCGAAACCACTGTTCCAACACATCCAAGTCCTCGCCCGCCTCCGGCACGAGAAGCGGTTCGGGCTGCATGTTGGAATCCGAGAGAGTCAGGGACTGCGGCACACCGTTAAAGATAATCCACTGGGGTTTGTTGGCTATAACGGACCCCACACAGAAGTTCGTCACACCCTCCTCTGCCCCCGCCTCCCAACACCGTGCCGCACCGCGCCATTGAACCGTGACCCCTTTCGCTACCTCGTCCCGCATCGCCACTAGGATGGACCCTACCACGGAAGGAATCATTTCATGCGCCTCGGCGAATGTGTAGGAAGCACGGGTCGCAATCGCAATTGCCTGAAGGAGCTTTGCATTATGATCCGACCCATAGCCCAGCGTATACATGGGAATTTTATGGGTGCCGAAGGCCACAAGACGCGCCAGACCCTCCAGACTACGTACAGTCGAAAGCCCCTGATTTACCTCACCATCCGTGAGTAGAAAGACCGCATCCAAGGTCTGTAGGTTCAATTGCGTTAGCGCAAGAATACCGGCCTCCATATTGGTTCCACCATTGGCCGACAACTGGTCCACCTGTTGTAGCATATCAGCCCGAGAACCACCAGAACATAGGACACGGGCAGTGGAATTGTAGGAAATGAGGGATACACGGTCCTCGGGCTGCATCTGGTCCGCAAAGAGACGCAAGGTCCGCTTTACAGTATCCAGACGGTCCCCTTCCATGCTCCCACTCACATCCAAGAGAAAGGCAATATGGAAGGGACGTTGGCCACCAAAGGCCTCACCTGGAGCGATACGAATCCCAACATAGGATTGATATCGCTTAACTTGAATGCATGAAAGAAGGTTCATTGTTTAATGGAACGTAACAGAAAGAAAAGGAAGCACGAAACTAAACTAAACTAACCATATTCTACTCTGGTAGCATCCGCCTCAATTTTGTTCCTCCAAGGCTGCTATATAAGGTGTCTCCATATCAGGCACGGCAGCTTCGCGATAATCACGTACTACTATCGGTGCTTTGTTGGCTGCGTTGCGTAAAAAGAGGGGTGCTGCACGGTCCGTAATACACTGTAGCAATCGTAGGGCACTAGTGCCCATGGCCTCAGTGCCGCCTGGAATTGTTGCTGCACGTCGCCAGCATCCATCCACGTAAATTAGTTGTGCTGCAGATACCAACAATCCCCCGTAATTCCGCAACTCCCTACATTCCTCCTCTACGAGTCCTACTATTTCGGCGCCTCCGTGCACAGTATCGCCCAATTGTAGGGATTTCAGGGGTTTCCAGGTATTGTCGGACATCCATATATCGGCCTCGGCATCCAGACCCAGACTGTAATTCTCTACGCTGCTGGTGCCGCTGCTGGTGCCGCTGCCGCTACCCCTGCCCCTGCCCCAGCCATTCAATGCACATTCTGCGATATGTTGTGCCTCTCGAATTGTTGCGGGATTCGAAGATTCATCATAATCGGCGACCTGCAAGCCCGCAGCCGTACGGAATGCATGTCCCGCCACATTCATACAAATGAGGACGGGGAGGGAGGATGTTGGGACAGCGGCAGAATGTTGGGATGCAGGAATCCACCGACCCTCCTCCTGAACACGATGCTCCGCACTCAGTACATCCGACCCAATTCGCACCATTGGTGTTCGATGGCCACTGAAACGGAAGGTCGACTCTACACGAATACCGTCTTCCAACACATCTCCCACTTGAATATCCTTTATCGCAACGATTTTGCCGGAATGCAACCGAATCTGTGTATCTGGTGCAAAACAGAATTCAAACATAAAATTCACCAAACTATTGTCTGATAAACTTGTACCGGCTGTAATTGCAGATGTCCCCATCCAAATAATGGAATACATTGTTCCATAGACACGACCCATTAGTGTTTGCATGCGCATGAAGGTCATACGAACCTGGAATAACAAGGACTGTATTTTGGCCATAACTCCATTCACAAACATATCGGTAGAAAGCTTGAAATTACCCAACATTTGACGGAATCCATTAATTGTATTCACAACCATTCCTAGTGATGACCCATACTGACCGAGAAGTGCATACATGGGTGTGAAAAACTCACCGGATTGATTTTGCATCATGTTGCGTATACAGAATTGGAAATTCTGGGCGGCATCATAGCCGAAAAATTCGGCAAATGGTAGCATGAGAGGACTGCATCTATGCCGGGGCCAATCTGCAACCACTGATTTGATATTTCCAGTTGTTACAAATGCAATTATAATGCCTATGAATATTGCCGTGAGAATCCCAAACCGTATAAGTGATCCGGTTAGGGATGCTCGCCATGCTACCATGGCTGCTTCGGTTGTAGAGGCTGCGACTGCCGCTGCTGCCGTTGCTGCTTCTGTTATTTTTTCTATACCGGCATCCATGCCCCCTTGTTCTCTCTACCGTTTATTTACTTTCGGGTTTTCGTGTTCTATTCCGTGCTGCGCGCTTTTTGCGAGTACGTCTACGTCTACCACCTGTAACAGCCTTGTGTGCGACTTCAGCAGCAGTAGCTTCACTTATTGGCGTTTCAGGAACCTTGGATGCATTGTTGGAAGCCTCGGTTGCCTCAGGCACTTCAGGAACCTTGTATGCATTGTTGGAAGCCTCGGTTGAATCAATTGCATCTGGTACAGTAGGCCCATCAGCTGTATTGTTGGAAGCCTCCGCTGTATCAGGCACCTCAGGCACCTCAGGTGAAGCCGCCGCCTGTTCCCGTTTGCACAGTTCCAGCTCCTCGCCCTCCAATCCTTCGCAAGGATCCGCCTCAGGGATTGGCGGAGTCACTACATCTTCCCAATTTGAAAACCAATTTCCCATTTCCTACAGTGTGTCTAGAACGCTTTTAGACCCCATGTTGCGCGCACCCAATCCATATCGGCCTTGGCTGCACGACTTGTAGCCGGACTACTGCGCCGGGTATAAATCGATACAGCATTCAGTTTGCGCCATACAGTCAGTGCACCATAAGCACCTACAGCCTTGCGAATGGCTGCACGGCGGGCATCCGTGCTCAGTGTCGCAATTTTCTGGTATCCAAATCGCACTAAATTGCCCTTTTTGAGTGTTCCAATACCGGGCTTACCGGAACGCAGTCCCTTACCAGGAGCCCCTACATCAGGAATACAGGATGCTGGTACGGGCACTCGCTTTCCCCGTGTGATTCGCACATAGGCCGCACGCAGCACCTTACCTGTTGGGCACCGCCGTACACCCCTCTGACTCTTGCGGAATCCCCGCATACGAATCCCCATACGCTTACGGGTAGCGGCGGCATACTGGCGCGAAGATACACGGGCACTGGTTGTCTTACGAATGCATGCACCCATAATGCGCCGACCCTTACGAGTAAAGGTTTTGCGATATGTTTTTCCACTGGGACATTTTCGGGTAGCCATGATTCTCCGTATATATGGGACGGCTAAAATACACCGCATCAAACAAGGAGAATGGAGAAAGCAACAGACAGTGGAGGGGGGAGTCTGGTTCCCCTCGCAATACTTACAGTCGCATTAACCGTTCTGTTAGGCATATTTTTCGGCCTCGGTCAATATGATGAAATCATGAATAATTGGAAACGCTATCGTTCGCATCCGCTATACATGATGACTGCCTTCTTATACAAACCCGCCGAGGACCCCCGCACCCGGTTCCAGTTTATGCAAGAGAATTTTCAGGAACAGCTGCATACCCTCGTATCCGAGAGTCTTCGTATGGTTCTCGCGCCCATTCTCGATATTTTTCAACTTACGCAAGGGGGCATTCTTGGAAGCATGAATGGAGTCAAATCTATTCAGAATATTATGCTCACTATGATGAACTCTTTCAGCGGCATTTTCCGAATTTTCGATAATCGCTACAAGTCTATCATGCATCGCATGGTCATGACGTTTCAGCGACTTCAGGTCTCTTTGGGCCGAATCTGGGCCGTAGCGGTTAATTCAGTATATCAATCTATGGCCACAGTGAGCGCCATTCTATCAACCCTCGACCTTATTATAAAAATAGTTATCATAATTCTTGTGATTTTGGTGGCGATTGTCCTTTTCCTGTTCTTGTTCTTATGGCCAGCAATTCCCGTAATTTTGGGAGTCATTGGAATCTTGGTGACTGCGGGGGCCGGTGCGGCCGTCGGTGGAATGGCGGGCACTTTCTGTTTTGACGGAACGACACCGGTTCTACTAGCGGATGGAACTACCAAGCCCATGGCGTCGATTCGCATAGGTGAGGAATTAGGGGAGGGATGTGGGAAAGTTACGGGACGCCTACAATTCCAACAATTCGTCCCTGACCTCTTTTCTTTGCGCGGCATTCGTGTAACGGGTTCCCATCTTGTATGGGAGGGCGGACACCCCATGCCTGTTGCCGGTCATCCTGCGGCCACTCCATTGCCGCCCGCTATTCTCCGTATTTTCTGTCTGAATACGGAGTCACATCGCATTCCTGTTCGGAATGCCGAGGGAGGCACAACAACATTCGCGGACTGGGAGGAATTGGGCGACGGTGAACAGACCACCTGGAATCAGCATGTATTCGGTGAATTGAATCCCGGTTTCACCTGGAATGCGGGGGAAGCCATCGTAGAAGGGGAAGCCGGCTTTCATCCGGCCACTCTTGTGCAAACGGGACCCCAACAATGGGTCGAAATATCGCGTCTGCGTCCCGGTGATACAGTTCTGGACGAAGAGGAGCGACCGTCGCGTGTGTTGGGTGTCGTGGAACTTGCGAATGGGGAAGTGGGTGCTATTACGGGTTCTATGTCCAATGCAGTTTGGCGCAGGAAAGCGGCAAGGGATTGTTGGAAACAGGGGGGCAGCAGCGGCAGCACCACAGCACAGACACCAGCACATACAGGTTCCTGGTATTCTCTCGTTACCGACCGTGGTTCCTTTCGGCTGATTACGGGTGAACGAGTGCGTGATTTCACGGATGTTGGAATCCATAGGATTGGCGGGACATACGATTGGGTTCTGGATGCCCTCCGAAACGGGGCGAAAAACCCCACCGTACAATAGAAATGTCCCCTCGGATTACCTTTGTATTGGCCATGTTTGGCCTGCTGCTTCTGGCGAACATCCTGATGCTCCACGGATTCGTGAATTATTGCACCCATGTTCCAAAGGCCGAGGCATTCGTAAACTGGGCTGCTCAGGCTGCTAACACCGGCGATGGCTACGAGGCAATTGGTATCTACGACAACCTGAAGAAGATGCCCAAGGGCGGTATGTCCCAGTGGCGCGAGAAGTCCCCTAATGAGGCACTACTGGGTCCCGAGTTCAAGGTGGGCCCCGACAGCCTCTTCATCTTCAAGAACAACCAGTGCAAGCCTGAGTGCTGCGGCGCCTCCTTCAGTTGCGGTGGTGGCTGCGTATGCACTACCCCCCAACAGCGCGATTTCATCAACTCCCGTGGAGGCAACCGCACCGTGGAGGAAACCATGTAATTACGCAAACACATAAGTTCATATCAATCATTATGTTGGAAATCCAGAACTCCCAACATAATGCATAATTATTGTATAATGTATAATGTTTACTGAATACGGGCATCCCATGCACGCACAGGTGCACCGGTAGGGCGCAAGGATCCGGCAAAGGCAGCATCCAAGTCTGTTCCCATGGCCCCTACACCCTCCAGAAATCCCATAGAGTCCTCCACTTTCAGGGAGTCTGCCTCTACGGTGGAGCGAAGACGCTGAAGACGGGGGTCCTCGGCCTCCACTGTGCCGAGAGGAGCACCCGCAGCCTGTGAAGGACTAAAAATCGGGTCCGCACTGAATCCCTCAACGACTCCTTGCACGCCTGCAGCTGCTGTGGGTGCTGCCGCTGCCGTTACTACGACATCAGCAGGGACAGCTGTTGGAAGTCCAGAGACGGGGTCCGCAATTACTGGAAGTTCGGGTGTCTGTGCAACAACGGGCTGTACAGGAGCCTCCACAACAGGAGGATTCTGGAACGGCTCCAGCTTGGGAATATCCACAAATGGTTCAGAATACAGAGTATGTGTCTCAACCTGCGACATCCAACCATCAGCCAAGCAGATACGGTAATGCACATGTGCCTCGAGACGACCCTTAGCAGGCACCTTGTAAGGCTGGGGCTTGCGTAGATGCAGAACGGCCTTTCCGTGCGCATCCGCTGTTGTAACACCTACATTCTCAAAATGCCCATACGCCTCCTTCCAGGACTTCAGACCCTTCATGGGCTCCGTGGCCGGCTCAGCCCCCCAGTATAATACTTTGGAACCGGGCCGTACATGCACCTCTACACTTGTATCCGCATTCTCGGGCACCTTATCGGCCAAGGCCGCACATGGGAACACTGTGGGTCCCAGAAAAGGCAGATATGCGTTGCGACCTGTGGCCAATACCACGACTGCCGAGAGTCCCACCAACCCATAAATCACCCATGCATACTTTCCAAATGCCTGGGCAACGGGGTTCTTTCCTCGCATACCCATGTAACCCCAGGCCATCCCGCCTACAATCAGGAAAAATATGGCCGCTGCATAGACCTTCTTAATGGCGCTCATTCTACTGTTCGCACGTATTAATTCCAAGCACGCCAAACATCTGAACGACAATATACACATGTACTATGTCGCTCTAACCAAACCTCCATGCACTGGCGATGGACATTGTTGGAACACGTGGGGCAATTCAGACACGCCCCTGCACCCATCTCATCGTAACAGATGGGACAGGAGTCCTCGGTACTCACAGGTCGCCGACACTCCATAAATTGTGCACGACGTGCTTCCTGCGTTGTGACTGCTGCGACTGCTGCGACTGCTGCGACTGCTGCTCTTGGGACTGCAGAAATCGCAGGAAGTGCAGCCAATCTCTCGCGCTCCCTAGCACCATCACTGAAAATCGCAGCATTCCCAACAACCTCGCGAAATTGCGCATGCTGCGCCTCCGTAAATTCCCGTCGTTCATAAAATACGGGGTCCAATATGCGACCCACCTTCGATACCAGAAAACAAATATGCTTACAGACCATATTTTTGCGCGCCGAATTGAATTTATGGTCGGGACAATTGCACCAAAAAGAAGGACGACCGAAACCCAGACGATACCATTTTATCGAATAGGACTCACGCATCCCGTGGCGCACAGTCCCAAGCACGGTAAATGTGCCCTCCAAATCGGACCCGCGTCCGCGTAGCACGGCATTTGCCTCATAGGAGGCCAAATACAGTTGATTCGCTTCATTGCGCAACAGGAGTTTACCGAGTGCCTGTTTCTGCGTCTCATTTTCCACCTGCGCAATAAGTTCAGGCAAGGAAGCAGGAGGAGGGGATGTTGGGATTTCTGGTGCTGGTGCTGGTGCTGGTGGTACAGCCGTCATGATTTCCTGTTGGGCGCGTGCAGACCGTCGCAGTTCTGCCTCCATTGCAGCCATAGCCTCCATGTCCGCCAATCGCCGTTGTTGTTCCTCAAATCGCGCATCCACAAAGGTTCTGTACCTCTGTGCATTGTCGGACCCTCGTAAAAACTGCCCCAAATTAAACTCAGCACCCGTCCAAATATCCGCCAATCGCTGATACTGGTCCATACACGTCTTCGCCACATCACGACATTTCATTAACTCCTCGTAAATCTCGATAAATCGCATACCCTCTGTCGTACGACCCAATTCCGCCTCCAAATCATTGATGACTCGCACAAATTGCAGGCCATTCTCCTCTGCACTGGATATTTCCATACACCGTAAAATGGATTCCGTTACAGAAGGAATGGACGTCGTGGGAGGTGTTGGGAGTCGCGGTGTATCCGTAATACGCAATTGCACATGTTCATACGGAATTTCCTCCATGTATATGCAGCATAAATGTAACCGCGGCTTAGATAAGCATATCGGCCTCTGCAAAAATGAATACAGTCAATAAGACCATGTTTCCCTATAAACTCCACGATTCCAACATATCGACTATGAACCCTCAAACGATTTGGCTTATTTCCGGATATGCTGGGTCAGGCAAGGATACAACTGCGGATATGCTTGAAAATCTCATTGGTCCCACCATCTGTGTGCGCGACTCCTTTGCGGGGGCGGTAAAGGACGAAGTGGCCGCAATGTATGATTTTGACCGAGCGTATCTTGATACGGCGGAGGGCAAGGCGCGCCGCATTCGTCTCGCAGACGGAACCCACAAAACAGTGCGCGAACTGCTTATTGAACACGCCGAATCCACCAAGGTGAGTACAGGAGACCCGGCTGTATGGGCCAAACGCCTACAGGCACCTGTGGCCCCCCATTGGATTCTTAGCGATTGGCGGTTCCTGGATGAGCTCTTTGCACTGCGTATGCGGTTTCCACATGCCGCCATATATACATTGCGTGTCCAGCGCCCAGGTGTAGAAATCATGGATACACGCACCGAACATGAACTGGACGGTTTCGTAACGCAATACACAATAGAAAATTCGGGGTCACTATTGTATATCGGAAATCAGCTTTCGAATATTTTACATTCCATGCATCTTCTTAACGCAGGAAGAGATCGTATGTATGATTAGGCTCTGCCGCATCGCCGGACCATTTGAATGCGTCGGCAAATACGGGTTTTTCCAGTTGCATACAGGGCACGGCGCGGTGTACATCGGCGGCAATGGCCGAGTACAGGTCAAAATCAGGATAGCGCTCCTGTCCGTTGGGCTCACGCAGGACATTTTTACCGTCGTCGTCCGTGAGCCACTCCCATAAGAGATTGTAGAGGGGCGATACAGTTTCTGCATAGGTCTTGGGGCCTTCGCGGCTCATAATTTTTACAGGAATTGCATTCGCAGGACGTGTTGGGAATATGGCCTCCAATAGGCTCACTGCGAGACGACACAGGTCAAAGGAGGGATTGGGTTCCACCTTTTTGCCTGCCCGTGCATCAAAGAAGGGGTCGCAATTATACTGCTGGCCTGCATCATTTCCAGGGAAAAAGGCATCGGAAATAAAGAATCCTGCAGGTTCCGGCATGTGGAACGAAGCACGACCGAAGTCAATAATCTTCATGATGTATCCATGGGTCGGCACACGGTAGACCGTTTTCTTACCGCCCTTTCCATGTATACGGTAATACAGATATTCACGGTCTGTGCGGGACCACATTATGTTGTTTGTGTGCAAGTCATTATGGACGAATCCGAACCAGTGTTGGGCCGTAGTCAGACCGGCGATGACCTGGAAAATCCAGGCAAGCCACTGGGCCTCGGTAGCCTCTGTATCCAACAACTCGTCCATTGTCCCTTCGGCGCGTTCTAGCAGTGTAACTTGTACAGGGAAGTCAGTAAACTCGGCAAAGTAGTCCATAGCATCATCATCCGAGTCCTCGGATTCGGTGTTGGAAGTTGTGGAAGTGGAAGGGGAGCCTTCAATCCGCTGAATACGCACCTTGGGATTCAGTTGGACTGAGGCCACTTCCTCGTCGGCATCCAGAGGTACCTCTTCGGCTACATATGGACCCGTTGCTGCAGTCGCAGCAGTCGCAGCAGCACCAGAAGTTGCAGGAAGTTCCGGTAATTCCGAAATCTCAAAATCCCCCTCGCCCAACTCCTCGGATTCCGAAAAATTCACGGCCAGCGGTTCCTTGGCCCGTCGTGACCCATCCTCCACCGCCACCTCCTTGCGCAACTGAAAGAGCCCCATTGCCTGATGCCGTGTCCAAAACGATTTCCGCCGCAGTGATGGATACTCTTCTGTAATGTTGTATGCATACCGAGCCACACGCGCAGGAAAGGTTCCGTAACACCGAAGCCAGTGAGGCGATGTGTTGGAAGCCACGAGACGATCCGCCAGCATTGCGAAGACTGCATCCACATAGGCCTCATTCATAGGGTCATTCAGTTTCTCCAACGCATTCATCCATAGTTCACCTGGTGCAGGCAAGGACCCATCGGCGGGCCATACACACTCACCCTCAATACAGTCCAAGGGGTCCAGAATATGCACGCGCTTCAGGAACACGGGTGCCTTTGCATCATCTGCTAACACAAGCTCCGCCGAAAATCCATCATCGGACTCTGGACGCACCAGTTCACGAATCTGGTCGCCTGAAATACCTAGCCAACACGATGCTACACGCGAAGGAGTGGCCACCTCTGGTGCAATCCGTTCAAGTGCTGAGAAAAACGGCTGAAAGTTGCGAAATTCCATAAGAGATTCGACAATGGCTTTTGGTACACCTTCCTCTAAAGGATGAATCTGGAGGGATGTTGGGAGTTTGGGGACACTTGGCTTACATACACGATTCGGAAGCTCTTTTGGTTGGGGACGACCCGCACCTGCATGACCACCACCGCGACCTCCTCGACCTCCTCGATGTCCACCGCGCGCCATAGTTTCTAACGAAAACCGAGGGTCCCTTCTGTGTGCGCAAACGCACGTGATTTCTTTTTGGCGCGGTTGTTAGAAAACCATGCAAGCCACAGGCGGTGCCGGAGCCCCAACACTCTCCTCCATGCTCCCTTCCCTCGCCGTAGGCGAATCTTCACGCCCTACACGCAATCTCAAACTCCAAAAGTTTGATATGTCCCGGATTGCCGATGACTCTGTAATTGTCTTTATCGGAAAACGCAATACAGGAAAGTCTTTCTTGATTCGCGACCTCCTGTGGCATAAAAAGTCCATTCCCATCGGCACCGTGCTTTCCGGAACAGAAGGCGCAAACTCCTTCTACTCCCAAATTGTCCCCAGTATTCTCATCCATGAAGAATTCAACCCTACACTCATCTCCAACGTCATCAAGCGCCAACAGACCATCACGAAAATGATAATGAAGGAAAAGGCGCAACGAGGTGCCTCCGCAATTGACCGGCGTACCTTCGTGATTATGGACGACTGTATGTACGACAATAAGTGGGTTTCCGATAAATGGATTCGTTCCCTGTTTATGAATGGTCGCCACTACGGAATTATGTACATTTTGGCGCTGCAATATGTGATGGGTATTCCACCGGTGCTGCGCGGCAATGTGGATTTTGTATTTATTTTGCGCGAAAATATGGTGGCGAATCGTCGGCGTATTTATGAACAATTCGCGGGCGTGTTTCCCACATTCGAGTTCTTCTGCCAGATTATGGACCAGTGCACGGAGAATTACGAATGCCTGGTGATTCATAATGGTTCCAAGTCGAATAAGCTGGAGGAGTGCGTGTTTTGGTACAAGGCGGAGACCCATCCTGATTTCAAGATTGGTGCCCGCGACCTCTGGATTAAATCGGCGGAGTTTGAGCGCGAGAAGGAGCGCCAGGAGGCGCTTGGTGAGGGCGGCACTCCTTTGTCTACCACGGACTTCCAGAAGAAGACCTCGGCGCCCATCATTCAGGTCAAAAAATATTAAAGGCGCCAATGGAAAAATTGAACATTCCAATTGGTGTGTGCAAATCGCGTGCTTCCATTTCCTTTCTTTCTACTTTTCCACCACTTCCTACTAATACAATGTCTACACTCAATGATGATTCTGTATTCTTTCTCAGCAAGGAGAACTTGTGGAGAAAGAATGAGCTTGCGCATCAGCGTATGCGAACGAAGCCTTCGAACTCTCCTTATTGCACGTACTGTCATCATCGCAGGTGTGGGGATCCCAATACCGT
>JACCDO011902587.1_pt1 | contig 49107 bp, 40 predicted proteins | sample 7446101 | NCBI WGS metagenome assembly JACCDO01 (sample SAMN15323440, study PRJNA562643) | freshwater metagenome | isolation source: river surface water | place: USA:Blue River Watershed | collected 2017-08-16 | reverse complement strand
TGATTTTTTGACAATTCATGACACAAGATTTAGAAAAGACCCTGTGGGCAGCTGCTGATAAGCTTCGTAACAACATGGATGCTGCAGAATACAAGCATGTTGTCCTAGGATTGATATTTCTCAAGTACATCTCTGATCGATTTGAAGAACTGTACACTAAGCTCAAGGAAGATCCTTATGCAGACCCTGAAGATAAGGATGAATACCTTGCTGAGAATGTCTTTTACGTGCCTCCCACAGCACGATGGAACTACCTACAACAGCAGCGTGCCAAACTTCCCTCAATAGGCAAAGACATTGATGATGCAATGGATGCCATTGAGCTAGACAACCCTTCGCTCAAAGGTGTCCTTCCCAAAGATTATGGTCGTCCAGCGCTAGACAAGAAACGTCTAGGTGAACTGGTGGACATGATTGGTAATGTGGGCTTCAATGCTCCAGGTCAAAACAGTAAGGATCTCCTAGGTAGAGTTTATGAATACTTCCTGGGCATGTTTGCTGATGCTGAGGGCAAGCGTGGGGGACAGTTCTACACTCCTGAGAGTATCGTTAAGCTGCTGGTAGAGATGCTAGAGCCTTACGAAGGTAGAATTTACGATGGGTGCTGCGGCAGTGGGGGAATGTTTGTCCAAAGTGAAAAGTTCTTGGATGCGCATGGTGGAAACATTGGAGACATTGCTGTCTACGGACAAGAGAGTAACCCCACCACCTACAAACTAGCCAAGATGAACCTAGCCATTCGTGGTATTGATGCAAAGATTGAGCTGGGAGACACCTTCCATAACGACAGGCATAAGGATCTCAAAGCAGATTACATCATCGCCAATCCTCCATTCAACATCTCTGACTGGGGTGGTGAACAACTTCAGGATAGTCACCTTTGGAAATACGGAATACCACCAGCAGGAAATGCCAACTATGCTTGGTTGCAACTCTTCATCAACAAGCTTGGACCCAATGGTACAGCTGGAATAGTCTTGGCTAATGGAGCGATGACCACCAACTCTGGTAATGAAGGGGAGATTCGAAAAAAGATGATTCAAGAAGGTGTGGTGGATTGCATGGTAGCACTTCCTACACAGCTGTTCTTCAATACACAGATCCCAGCATGCCTATGGTTTCTGTCAAGAAATAGAACAAATCACAAGTTCCGCAACCGCAGCAAAGAAATCCTCTTCATCGATGCGCGTAATCTTGGGCAAATGATCTCCAGAAAGAACAAAATGCTCTCTGATGAAGACCTAGCAAAGATAACCAGCACCTACCATGGCTGGAGAAATACCAATGGCTCGTATGAAGATGTCCCAGGATTCTGCAAGTCAGCCTCTCTGGAGGAAGTGGAAGCCAACAACTTTGTCCTCACACCAGGAAGATACGTAGGTGCGGAAGACCTTGAAGATGATGGAATACCCTTTGAGGAAAAAGTTGCGACCATCACTTCCAGCTTGTCTGAGCAGTTTGCCAAATCCAATGAACTTCAGGAACGCATCAAATCAAACCTGGCTAAAATTGGGATAGAGTTATGATTTCGAATCCAATAAGTTTAGTTGATATTTCTATTGATGTTTCTTATGGCTACACAGCAAGTGCGGAGCACAGTCCTGTTGGTCCAAAATTCTTACGGATAACTGATATTAGAGAAGGTTCGATTGACTGGGAAAGTGTACCCTATTGCACAATTGATGAAAAAAATCTTGTAAAGAACAAATTAGAAGTTGGTGATATTGTTGTAGCCAGAACTGGTGCAACAACTGGAATAAACCAAATTATTAAGGAAGACACATTTGCAGTTTTTGCTTCCTATTTGATTAGGTTTCGAATCAATAAAAAACTTGCAGATCCGTTTTTTATTGGACATTATTTGAAATCAAAATTTTGGATAGATCATGTGGCTTCCATTATTGGAGGTTCAGCACAGCCAGGTGCAAATGCAAAACAGTTTGGAGAATTCGTAATAAATCTTCCTCCTCTTCCCACCCAAAAAGCCATCGCAGAAATCCTCTCCTCACTGGACGATAAGATCGAGCTAAACAACCAAATCAATCAGAACCTAGAAGCCTTAGCCCAAGCCTTGTTCAAGCAGTGGTTTGTGGACTTTGAATTCCCCAATGAAAACGGTGAGCCCTACAAATCCTCAGGTGGAGAAATGATGGATTCTGAACTGGGTGAGATTCCTAAGGGGTGGAATAAATTAAAATTAGCTGAGATAATACTAAAAGCAAATACTGGCGCTGATGCAATTAAACGAGCTCCAATAGTTGATCATGATACTGGAATTAGGTGTGTGAGAGTTGGCGATATGACAAATAATAGGCCCTTCAACCTTTGGGGCTTTTGTGAAATTAATGTTAAAGATTATAAGAATTTCAAACTTGAGATTAATGATATAATTGTTACGAGAACAGCAACTTTGGGAATAAACAGACTTATAAACGAAGAAATTGATGGGGTTTTTAATAATGGACTTATCCGCCTAAAAATTGATAATAAAAAAGCACTACCTCTTTTTGTTTATCGACACATGCAATCAGAAGATTACAAGATCTATATCGAAAGAATTAGTGGTGATAGCTCCACAAGACCAAATATGCAGATAAATTACCTCCTTGATTACAGATTATTTATTCCTGATTTATCAACCCAAACCAAGTTTTTTGAAGTTTCAAAATCCCTTGAACAGCAAATTGACCACAACATTTCTGAAAACCATTATTTATCCAAATTAAGAGATACCCTTCTCCCCAAGCTTATCTCTGGAGAATTGGAAGTTTCAGAAGCTAGCCTAGAACCAACTTTTTAACCCATGTCTGCAGTCATCTCAGAAGACCATATTGAGCAAGTATTGATTGAGGAACTCATTGAGCTGGGCTACAGCTATGTCCACGGGGGGCTCATTTCTCCTGAGGGATCACAGGAAGAGCGTACTTTTCAAGAAGTAGTCCTAAAAGTGCGCTTGGCACAAGCCATTGCTAGACTCAATCCCTCCATTCCTTACGAAGCACAAGAAGAAGCACTCAAAAAAGTACTCAGAGCGGAAAATCCAGACCTGGTCACCAATAACTACACCTTCCACAAATACCTCACAGAAGGGGTAGACATCGAGTACCGCAAGGGAGATCGAATTGTAGGGGACAAGGTGTGGTTGATCAATTACCAATCCCCTCAGGAAAACGAGTTTTTGGTGGTCAATCAGCTCACCATAATTGAAGGAAACCAAAATAAGCGACCTGATGTCATTCTCTTTGTTAATGGATTGCCTCTGGTGGTCATCGAACTAAAGAATGCCACTGATGAAAAAGCAGACTTGCATGCTGCGTTCAATCAGCTCCAAACCTACAAGAAATCAATCCCTAGCCTATTTCAATTCAATGGGCTATTGATCGTTTCTGACCATTGGGAGGCATTGTATGGTTCACTCACTGCACCCAAGCAGTTCTTCCTTCCTTGGAAATCCATCGATGGTCAACTCTATGCTGAGGCAGACCTTCCTCAAATGGAAGTAATGACTAAGGGCTTACTCAAAAAAGAAGTATTACTGGACCTCATCAGGCATTTTACAGTATTCCACAGCAACAAAGAGAAGCTATCCAAAATCATCCCTCGATACCACCAGTATTTTGCTGTCAATAAGGCCTTGCTCACCACCAAGCGAGCCACCTCTGAATCAGGAGATCAACGTGCGGGAGTAATTTGGCACACCCAAGGTTCTGGTAAGAGCCTAAGTATGGTCTTTTATGCGGGTAAACTGGTCTTGGAACTCAACAATCCAACGCTCATTGTCCTAACAGATCGCAATGATCTAGACGATCAGCTGTTTGACACCTTCTCGCAGAGCAAGGATCTGCTCAGACAAACACCCGTACAAGCAGAAAATAGAGATTCATTAAAAAAACTGCTTTCTGTCTCATCAGGAGGAGTGGTGTTTACCACCATCCAAAAGTTTCTCCCAGAAGTTGAGGAACGTATCGATCTAGGGGAAGGCAAGACCAAGAATATTCGAGGGCAATATGACCTGCTTTCAGATCGTAGGAACATTGTGGTGATTGCAGACGAGGCACACAGAAGTCAATATGATTTCATGGATGGCTTTGCCAAGCACATGCGTGATGCCTTGCCCAATGCTTCATTTATTGGCTTTACAGGAACACCAATTGAGTCCACAGACAAAAATACCCAGGCAGTTTTTGGGGAGTACATTGACATCTATGACATCCAGCAAGCAGTGGATGATGGAGCTACTGTTCGAATCTATTACGAAAATAGACTGGCCAAACTTAACCTCAAGGAAGAAGAAAAACCAAGGATTGATGAAGAGTTTGAGGAACTCACAGAAACTGAAGAAACCAATTCCCAAGAAAAGATTAAGTCCAAATGGGCAAGGCTAGAAGCGATTGTTGGAAACGAGCACCGCATCAAAGTAATAGCTGAGGATATTGTCAAGCACTTTGAGGATAGAAATTCTATTCTTGAAGGAAAGGGAATGATCGTCTGCATGAGTAGAAGAATCTGCGTGGATCTCTACAATGCAATCAAAGATATCAAGCCTGAATGGCACCACGAGGATGATGATCAAGGAGCCATCAAAGTGGTGATGACAGGATCCTCCTCAGACCCTATTTCCTTCCAGCCACACGTTCGTAGCAAGCAGCGAAGGAAAGACCTGGGAGAACGCTTAAAAGACCCCAAAGACCCCTTAAAACTAGCCATAGTACGAGACATGTGGTTGACAGGATTCGATGCTCCTGCAATGCACACCTTGTACATTGATAAGCCCATGAGAGGGCACAATTTGATGCAGGCTATCGCACGCGTGAATAGAGTGTACGGTGGAAAAGAGGGAGGATTGATAGTGGACTACATTGGAATAGCCACTGACCTAAAGAAGGCACTTTCCACCTACACAGATAGTGGGGGAAAAGGTAAGCCTGCCTTTGATCAAGATGATGCTGCAGCGATCATGATGGGTAAGTACGAAGTAGTAGCACAACTTTTTTCAGAGAAGCCAATTGACCCTGATTTAAAAAAGGGGTTCAACTACTTAGAGTTCTTCATGCTAAGTGCCAAAGACAAGCTTTCGTTTCCTATCAAGGCAGCGAATTATATCCTAGGCCTAGAAAATGGTAAAGAAAGATTCATCAATGGAGTGACTGCCCTTACCAAGGCCTTTGCTATTTCCGTTCCCCACCAAAGCACCATCGAAATACGAAATGAGGTAGGGTTATTTCAAGCCATCAAAGCAAGAATTGTGAAGGTGAGCCAGTCTGGAAACTTTGGTAGTCCAGTAGACATAGACTCTGCCATCAAGCAAATCCTCTCTGATGCGATAGTGACAGACAAGGTGGTGGATGTTTTTGATGCAGCGGGACTAAAGAAGCCTGATATCTCCATTCTATCAGATGATTTCTTAGCAGAAGTTCGTGGAATGGTGCACAAGAATGTAGCCTTAGAGCTGCTCAAGAAGTTACTCAATGACGAGATCAAGTACAGGAAGCAAACCAACCTGGTTCAGTCCAAGAAGTTCTCAGAGATGCTCGATGGAGCTGTGAGAAACTACCAGAATAACTTGATCACTTCCGCCCAAGTGATTGAAGAGTTGATAAGGCTAGCCAAAGAGATCAAAGAAGCAGATCGTAAAGGAGAAGAGTTGGGTCTAGACTTCAGGGAATATGCCTTTTACAGTGCGCTAGAAATAAATGACAGCTCTGTCAAATTGATGGGAGATGATATCCTAAGACACATTGCAAGAGAGCTTGTAGACACCATCAGATCCAATACAAGCATTGATTGGACAGTTCGTGAAAACGTGCAAGCACGTATGCGGGTAGCAGTAAAGAAGATCCTAAGGAAGCATGGTTATCCACCAGACATGCAAGAAAGAGCTACAGAAACAGTCCTAGAACAAGCCAGGATGATGGCAAATGGGTTTTCTAAGGCAAAAACCTATTCCCTACCAGAAAGTGGAGAGTTGGGTATGGTAGCGGAGGATTGATTTCCTGCGGATTAAAAATGTTTTTCAAGGTAAGACCAAACCTAACTCTTTGGAAATCAAAACTAATTTTTCAAATTGGCAAGTATTACATTTTAAAAACCAGTTCAAAATGAAAAAAAAAGACCCCAACATTAAATACATTGATCTAATCTATAAGGTAGGATTTGATAAAGCATTTGCGGATTTAAAAATTGAATGGGAAGCTAAAAAAAAGGATAAACCTAGTGATCTAGACTACATTGTTGATGACTGGATCAAAGATTTAAATGATTCCCTTCAAATGGCTAATGGGAAAAATGAAATATACCAATCCCTAGGCCAATCAAAATTCATTGGCATCTATATAAATATCAAAGTTAGTGCAATCAATGAAGAGTTAACTTTTGAAAGCGTCCTTGTTATTGATGAGGATCCAATGAAAAGACTGCTAACTCACACGCATAACTTAAGTGATTGTGATTTTTGGAACTACATTGGAGAGTTTTACATGAGATCTTCTGGTAGCATCGATGTTTTACAGCTTCTCAAATTAATTTTTTCCTCAAAACGTCAAAACAAAGATTGCTTGATGACCCTCGAGGAAAAACAGTATCTAGATTTACTTCCAGAAGAAATTGAGATACATAGAGCCATGAGTGTCACAGAATCTAAAAACAAAAACTATGGTATGAGCTGGTCCCTAAGTAAAAAAATTGCTGAATTTTTTGCTTACGAGTACTATCAAACCATTGCTTCTGGGAAACCTATGACAGTGGTGACCATCAAAATCCCAAAGAATGAAGCTATTGCTTATTTCAACAGAAGAGACGAAGATGAGATTTTGTGGGTGGCTACTAAATAGGGTTATTCTAAATCTCTTACACCATTAAAAACGAAAAAGCCCTAATGAACATCACTAGGGCTTTAAAAATCAAAGCACAATTATTTTAGCACATCAAAGCAAAAAATAATTTCATTAAATTAAAGCAATTGATAGATCACAAATTTTGTACCAAAAGTGCTTTCTATGAAATCAATAATTTTAGTTTTATCCTTACTCTTCTTGATAAACAGTTCGTGCTCTCAAAAATCTAATCAAAAAGATAATTCAGAAACAGTTTCTGAAAATTTGATAATAGAACGGTTTTACTCTACTCAATCAATTTCTCCTAGTAAATTGTAGTTCATATCGATTTGGCGGACTTAAGCTCCTGCTCCAACTCATACTATCTTTTGATTTAAAAGAAACTTCAAACTGAATGATTTTGATTTCACCAAACTCTTCAGTTTCGAATTCTATGATGTTATCGTTAACAATTTTATAGTCAAGGGTTGAAACTGATCCTTTTGGGTTTGTTCGAATTAGAATATTACCTGATTTAAATTCAAAAAAATCACCACTGCGGGAAACTGAAGAAGTCAATTTTTCATTTGAATACTCACGTTCTTCAGTAATCTCCCATTTACCAAGTAATGATTTTTCATTCACTTCATTTTTCGATCCATCAATGCAAGAGGTTGCAATTAAGGAAAGGCAGTAAAAAGCTATCAATAAGATTTTGGAGTTTTTCATTTTCGATTAATCTAGACTCTACATTTAACTGATGATATCTGCGGTACCGTTAAAGATCCGCTCAGCGATTTTCCATTTTCAAGTGTAACCTTGAAAACAAATTTATAGCCTTGGCCTTCTTTTGTAATTGTTAATTCGCCGCCTGTCATATCATAGTTTTTTTCTGCTCCTCCATCATAAGTTGGATTTACCCAATTCAAGGCCACCGCTGAATTACCTGAAAAGGTTAACGGTTTGCCCTTTAGGTTGGGTAAACGATTGAAAAAGGTATATTTTCCTTCGTCTAACCCAAACTCGCTTTTAGTAAAAATTTCCCACACTATAAAATCTCCTATGCCTTGAATTTCACCACAGGGGGATACTTTATCAAAAGTGATTTTTTCTGAGGCTAAGTATAAATATTTCAAACTTCCTTCGTAATAAGTGTCGTAGCGGTAGAAACCATCATTTCGAAGAACAGCATTTTTCAATTCGAATTTGTCATTCTGGATTAAGAAGTGGTCGCCCAAAACTTGGGTGTCATCTATATCTTGGTTTACTTCACAGGAAGTCAAGGTCAAACAAAAAAAAGCAAATAAAACAAATTGGAGCTTCATAATCATAGGCGTTTAGTAACGTAAAGGGCTGAATTTGAGTGTATTCAGCCCTTTTTTTTTACTATTCTTGAACAATAAGTTCTACAGTGTTTGCTTTGGTATCAATATTGATCCTTGATGGCTCAAGCTTGGATGCGGTTGTATTTGGGGAGAGATTTATATCATAGGATTTTCTATCATATTTCATTACTGCTCCAGAAAGGGCATCAATGCCCCAGCCAACTAGGTTACCAAGATTGATGATACTCACAATGTTAAGTTGTTTATCAAGCGTGATAACTCTTGTCTGGTAGCCATCTAGCTTAAATTCAAGGTCTGTATCATTGATGCTTCTTTTAATCTTGTAAGAACAAGGCGTTGTGCACAGTTCTACGCCATCTTTGTAAATAATAGCTCCAGAAGGATTTGATTTAAAGGAGATGCGATCCTTTGTGCCAGTAAAAATTGTTGCACAACTTGATACCAAAAGTATCGTAACAAGTAATAGAGTAATTTTTTTCATGAGGTATTGATTTTGGTTTTGCCAAAAATACCTAATTCAAAAAGTTTAAAATGAACTGATAGTAGCAAAAATACCTCAAAAAGATTATTTTTGGAATAATTGAAAATAAAAATGAATATAACCGCTCTTTTTTAGACTAAAAAAATCAATTATAATTAATGAAATAATGCAAATACTTCTTTTAAATAATTTTATTTGCTACTTTTAGGAAACAATTAACACTTTAAAGGTATGAAAGAGGTTTATGATAATATTAAAAAGTTCAGAGAACTCAGATCAATTACACGAGAAGCAATGGCAGCTGATTTAGGCATGAGCCTAAGCGGATACAGTAAACTTGAAAGGGGTGAGGTTGAAATCACGCTATCAAAGGTTCAGACGATTGCCCAACTTTTAAAAGTAAGTCTTGAACAGCTTCTAAATTTTGATGCATCACAAGTTTTCAATGTCTCAAATAACCAGCAAGTCCAGGGATTGGGTAGCTCTGCTGATGTAATTAATTTTTACGGAGACGATTACAAGGAGAGGTACATCAAGATGTTAGAAAAAGAAATTGAACGTTTGAGAAAAATCGCAGGTGAGTAAAAAAAATATTATAAAATACTGTTATTCAATATTTTAAGAATCTGTTAAATAAAAATTCCTACCAATTCAGACTTGGTATGGGACAATTACCTACATCCAGTTAACTACCCCACTCATGATTGAAGCCTTTGGGATGCCCCCTAAGGTTATGTTACACCAAACAAAATTCAATCATGGAACAACTGTTTCCCATCATTCAAAATGGGGTGGCTAAAAAGAATGTAACACCACCCAGAAAACCGTTCATTGAAGCGAATAGTCTAGAAGTTCAACTTCATCATCTCGAACAAGACTGCCTCATTCCTGTCTTTTCTAAAGACAACGAACGCACCATCTCCCATCAAGAGTTCATCGATGTAGCACTCATTGCTACCTCTGATGCTTTGGGTGGAGCCTATCTAGAACAGCCTGAAATACGCGTGAGTCATGAGATCAAGGGCAGAACTCCTGAAGCTATCCATAAGCCTGCTAAGGAGCTCTTTGATCATGAGAAGACCCTCTATTACGAGCGCATGGCTTTCATCGCTAGGATACCATCCATTGAGGAAGAAATCAATGGAAATCCATTAACGCTCAGCATTGGTGGTGTTAGAAGCTACAACCAAGAAAACCTCTACCACAAGAAGTCAATGGAGAAGTTCAAGTTCTTCATAGGGTTCCAAAATCTGGTATGCTGTAATCTTTGCATCAGTACGGACGGAATGAAGGAAGAGCTCAAAGCATCCACGCTGAAAGAGCTCTATGGTAAAATCTTTGAGGTGGTACGTAACTTCCAAGTGGATCAACTACTCACCCAGCTGCACGATCTCACCCAATACAGCCTTACAGAGCATCAGTTCGCTCAGCTAATAGGAAGGTGCAGGCTGTACCAACACCTCCCTAAAGAACAGAAGCGATTGATCCCAGCATTGGACTTTAACGATGGACAGTTCAACACCATCGTGAGGGACTATTACCAAGACAATAGCTTCTGTAGAGATGCTTCAGGGGACATCAATCTCTGGAACCTGTACAACTTGTTCACACAGGCAAACAAGAGTTCCTACATTGATACATTCCTTGATAGAAACGTGAATGCATTACATCTTTCAACAGGAGTTTTGCAAGCCATGTCAACGAGGAATTCAGGCTATGAATGGTTTCTTTCCTAATCTATAACAAGGCCTTTGCGTGCTAAAAGCGTGAACATGGAATTTAAAACCCATTGTAACTACTTGATAACTAATTAGCTCAGCTGGTTAGAGCACATGACTGTTAATCATGGGGTCCCTGGTTCGAGCCCAGGAGGGGGAGCAAAACAAAACCCGATTCGCCCCGCAATTCTGCGGGGCGAATCGGGTTTTTTTGTGGACTCTATTTTTCATTTGCACACGATTTGCACAAAAATCCCCCTCCCTCAATTCTGCGGGACTGTTACCAAAGGACTCCGGCGGGCAAGAACTTCAGCAGCTAGATGCGAGAAACCTACCTTCGGTAGGCAGACAAGAACCAAGAAGCGAGAGATTAGTGAAAGACCTTTCTATTCCTTTGCGTCTCTGCGCCTTTGCGAGAATAAAAAAGAAAAAAATAAGGTGCGCAAAGTAGGGAAGGCCCCAGCAATTCTGCGGGGCAGGCTGCAAAGAAGGGGTATTTTTCCTTTTCCATCAGCCTGCCTGCAGTAGGTGGACCAGTATTTCTTTGCGCCCACCGTGGTGGGCAAGACTTGGCGCCTTTGCGCGAGCTAAATAACCTCCCCCAGCCCTTGTCAAGGGCTAGGCGAGGAGAAAAAATGTACTAAGAGTTGGTTTTTAGTCGATCCGGTTCAACTTTTTTAATTGAGAACTTCCTATTGACTATCTAAAAGCTAATTTCCATCTTTAACTTCCAACGTATAAGTGGTTCGAAAAAACGGGGTACTTACAAATTCTATAATCGCATTCTAAAATGACAAGCACCAATTTTTCAGCCCCTACAAAAATCATTCTTTTCCTTTTGCAATTTCTAGCTGTTGGCACTTTCGCTCAATCTAAGCTTCAACGTCCTAGTTGGAATGTAGAAAATACAAGACGCGATGCAAGCCCAGTAAAGATTCATGTCAAAGAAGGCACTTGGATGAACCTCGACATTAGCCCTGATGGATCACGTATCGTATTTGATCTACTCGGGGATATCTATTCAATTCCTGCCAGTGGTGGCATTGGCACTCCCTTGACCTCAGACTTGGCTTGGCAGATGCAGCCATCTTTCAGCCCTGATGGCAATTACATTGTGTATACTTCAGATGAAGGCGGCGGGGAAAATATTTGGATTATGGATTTGGATGGGGGAAACAAGCGTGCCGTTTCTTCAGAGACTTTTCGGATGGTTAACTCTCCTGCATGGAGTCCGGACGGGAAGTCCATAGCTGTGAGAAAACATTTCACAGGAACCAGATCTTTAGGAGCCGGAGAAATATGGGCTTACCCATCATCTGGAGGAGATGGAATAAAGTTAACCTCGAGACCAAATGAGCAAAAGGATATGGGTGAGCCTGCTTTTTCTCCAGATGGTCGCTACGTGTATTACTCTCAAGATGTGACTCCCGGAGCTATTTTCGAATACTCCAAGGACAGCGAAAAAGGAATTTATGCCATTAAGCGCTTGGATCTTCAATCTGGAGAAATTGAAGTAGTACTAAGTGGTCGAGGTGGAGCCATCCGCCCTACGCTATCTCATGATGGATCCAAACTAGCTTACATCTCCAGAGTTGATTTTCAGAGTACACTCTTTGTTTATGATTTAAAGACGGGAAAGAAAACTGCGATTTATCACAAACTTGACAGAGACAAACAAGAAGCATGGGCCATTGATGGCGTTTATCCCGCAATGTCTTGGACTCCAGATGATACCGGTATTCTGTTTTGGGCCAATGGTCAAATCAATAGGATTCAGGTAGAAACAAAAATTGTCACCACTATTCCATTTGAAGTGAGTAGGGAAAAAATCCAAAATAAGACACTTCGGTTTACTAAAAACATGGATGAAGAGAATTTTGAAGTAAAAATGCTTCATCATGTGGAGGTGTCTCCTGATGGAAAACAGGTTGTTTATGAGGCATTAGGCTACCTGTATTTGATGGATCTACCCAATGGAACACCTAGAAGACTTACACAACAAACTAGGCATTTTGAATATGCGCCAAGTTTTTCAAGGGATGGGAAAAAGATTGTTTACAGTACTTGGAATGATCAAGAACAAGGCAGGATCCAAGTGATCGATTTGATTACCAGTGAAATTAAAAACCTCTTGAGTTTGCCGGGGAAATATACCGAACCTGCTTTCTCTCCAGATGGAAAGACCGTGGTCTACCGCAAGTTTAAAGATGAGACCTTGTTGAACCCTGAACACAATTTGGCACCGGGGATTTACCAAGTATCTGCTGAGGGTGGTATTCCAAAATTAATTACCACAAAGGGGCGTTTGCCTCATTTTGCAGATCGAAATGATCGTATTTACCTCCACTTGGATGGTGAAATGCCTAGTTTAGCCCGGGTTGATTTGGAAGGAAAGGAATTCAAGATACTTTATACTATTAAGTATGCAACTGAATTTAAAATGGCTCCGAATGGCCAAGAACTTGCTTTTGTGGAGCATTATCGAGTCAAAAGTCTTCCTTTTGAAGAATCAGATAAGCCGATAGTAATCACACACGCAGATTCTTTACCTCAGGTAAAAACTTGGTCAATTTTAGCGGGAACAAACATTAGCTTTAGTCCGCTAAGCAACGAAATCCACTGGAATCTGGGGCCAAATCTTTACAGTAATTCAACCCAAAACCAGGGAAAAATTAAGGAAACATCTATCAGCTTTTCGCAGCCGATAACTAAGCCAACTGGAGTTCTGGCATTGGTAGGCGGACGAGTGGTGACCATGGAAGCTGAAGGAGTAATTGAAGATGGCGTGGTCTTAGTTGAAGGCAATCACATCTTAGCAGTTGGAAAAAAGGGAGAGGTGATCATTCCAACAAATGCAACTAGTATCGATCTAAAGGGAAAAACACTTATTCCAGGAATCATAGATACCCACGCCCATCAGCCCAATGGAACCAACGGAATTATTCCTCAACAAAACTGGAGTGCTTATGGCACGCTAGCCTTTGGAGTTACCACAATTTTTAACCCAAATACCTTTACTGAGGAGGTTTTTGGGGCGGCAGAAATGCAAAAAGCTGGAAATATTCTATCTCCGCGGATTTTTTCGACGGGAATGTCCTTGTATGGTGCTTATGAGCCAGGGCACACAGCCCTTGTAAATGGAATTGACGATGCACGCTTTCATTTGGATCGATTAAAGCGCGTGGGTGCATTTGCGATAAAGATGCACCATCATCCCAGAAGAGAGCAGTACCAGCAAATTATTGAAGCCGCAGCGGAGCATGAAATGATGGTTCTTTCAGAAGGTGGGGCATTGCTTAACCAAGATCTAGGAAAAATTGCTGATGGAGCCTCCTCTATAGAACATTCAATAGCCTTAGCAAAGCTTTATGAGGATGTGTACCAGTTTTGGGGCCATACGCAAGCTGCTTCCATACCCACGTTAGTGGTTTCATTTGGTGGGATTTCTGGTGAAAATTATTGGTATGAAAAAACAGATGTTTGGCAACATCCGAAATTAAGCAAGTTTGTACCACAGGATATTCTTGCACCTCGATCGATGCGAAGAATGATGGCGCCTGAGCATCACTACAATCATTTCAATGTGGTCAAAACAGTTAAAGAAATGAAGGATCGGGATATCCTAGTGGCAATTGGAGGTCATGGTCAGCGGGAAGGTCTTGCTGCTCACTGGGAAATGTGGATGATGCAACAAGGTGGAATGACCCCAATGGAAGCATTGCGTGCCGCCACCATTGTGCCTGCAAGACATCTTGGATTAGACAAGAACTTAGGCTCTATCAAAGTCGGGAAGCTAGCCGATTTGGCCGTGATCGATGGCGATGTATTGAAGGATATTCGAGATTCTGACAAGGTTGTTTATGTGATCCTCAATGGGCAGATTTACGATGCAGAAACGATGCATTCTTTAGTGGGTTCCGAGAAAAAAAGAGCTAGTTTCTATTTTGAATCAACAGATTATTAAGATAAGTAAAAGAGTAATTCAAGGAGCATCTGGGATAGCTCTTCAGGTTTGTTGAAATTCAAGTTAAGTTCTGATTTATTGAATCTTAATTCATCTGTATTCCATCTCTTTATTTCCTGCTGCATCTTTCTTCAATAGGGGGAGACTAGTATTTCTTTGCGAGAGTAAAATCCGCCGCGGCGGATGCGTCTCTACGTCCTGTCCGCCGCGGTGGAAAGCCATACCGAGCGCACCACAATTTCTTTGCGTCTCTGCGTCTTTGCGAGAGTAAAAAAAAATATTTTGCGCGCGAAGCCGCCAAGTCGCTAAGTCCTCCGGAAGTCAAACCGAGTGGACTACAAATTCTTTGCGCCTACCTACCGCAGGCAGGTCTTTGGGAGAGTAAAGAATAAAAAAAAGTATTTGGCGCCCTGTAATTCTGCGAGGTAGGCTGCAAAGACGCCAAGAGCTTGTCGGCGGAGGCGGATCTGTCGTAGGCGGATTAGATTTTAAAGCCACATAGGCACATAAGTTTCTCTCATGTGCCTATGTGGTTTTTAAATTAGTTTAAAAAATGAGTGCTTCGAGTTGCTGAGATTTATACAGGGTATTGTAGGCAGCAACTGATTTTTTAATTGACTCCACTTTGCCTTTTTCTGTATTCCACTGCGCTTGCAAATCAGCCAATCTGGTTTTTATTCCTTGGGTAATTCTTGGATCAGCAGCATCTGCAAGTCTCTTGATATTGAAGAACTCCACATTGAGTTTGCTCGGCCAGTTGATCACATCTTGCCCGTTTTGAATTCTTCCCTCTACAATGTTTGACTCCCAAGCATCAATACTTTCAATTAGTTTTTTGGCTTCATCCAACACTTTTTCTGCAGTTTTCACGTCCTTAAGAATGTCGCTATGGTGCACAAGCTGCTTTCTGATTTTTCGCAGTTCATTCACCTGTTGATGCATTTCACTAATTGAAGTTGTAATAGATGCAAGAACCTGCTGTTGCTCGTTCCAATCAGCTGCTGTTGCAGAAATGGCCGGGTTTGGCAATACGGTCATTTCCGTTTCTGAAATGGTCCCATTGAAATTCAATTGGGCTTTGTACTTGCCTGGAGGAACTGCATAGCCCTCGTAGCTACCGTATACAAATACGTTCTTTACATCGGGTTGGACGTTTTCATTTCTCAAGTTCCATAGGAAACGATTGTGCCCTTTCTTCGCACTTAGCAGGGTAGCTGCTGCTGGACCACCCGGATATTTCGCATAGGACGCGTCTTTTTTATTGGAGTAGGTTCGAATCAGCTTGCCGGATTCATCCGTAATTTTTAGGGTTACCAAAGTGCTGTCTGTTACCTCAGGAAGGATGTAGTCAAGTATCACACCTTCTGGGGCGTTTTGTCCAGCCTTGTATTTTGCTTCTGGCAATCCCGTGCCACCACCAAACTTGTATGCTGGCTTTGGTGTGAATAAAGTGACTGCCGACCCAGTGGTAGCTTGTTGGATGGCTCCCAAATCATCAAGAATCCAAAAAGCCCTGCCCGCTGTAGCTGCCACAAGATCATTGTCTCGGATCATCAAATCCGTGACAGGAACTATCGGCAGGTTTAATTGGAAAGGCTGCCAGCTGTTTCCTGCATCGGTAGAAAGATAAAATCCTCGTTCACTACCCGCATACAAAATGCTTTTGTTCTTGGTATCCTCTCGGATTACTTTGATGAAATCATCCGCCTTTACGCCCTTGTTTATTTTTGTCCAGGTTTTGCCATAGTCAGTGGTCTTGTAGGCATAAGCCCCATAATCATTCAACTTATACCTCGTTGCTGAGATATAGGCCACGCCTTTGTCGAACCCAGAAAGTTCAATGCTATTGATTTGCGATTCTGGAAGATCAGCTGGTGTTACATTGGTCCATGTTTTTCCACCATCTCGAGTCACATTCACCAAACCACAATCACTTCCGGTCCAGATTACGCCTTTCTCAATCGTGGATTCGGCTACATAAAAAATAGTATTGTAATTCTCTCCACCCGCACCTTCGTTGGTGAATGGAACTCCCCCTGGACCTTGTTTTGATTTGTCATTGCGTGTGAGATCTCCGCTGATGGCATCCCAACTCATTCCCCCATTGGTTGACTTTAGCAAGACATTCCCTGCATGGTAAATCGTTTTTGGATCATGGGGGGATACCACAATTGGTGCGTTCCAATTGAAGCGGTATTTCATGTCTTTCGGTTCGATGGCAAGGTTGAGGGTTGGATAAGCCTGCACATCCTTTGATTCATTGGTTTTCCGATTCAACACGTCAATATAGCCTTGATAGCATCCACCAAAAACAAGGGTGGGATCGTTAGGGTCAAATGCTAGAAAAGCAGATTCACAACCAGCACCTGAAGTCCAATCACGCTCTGTAAGTGCAGATCCGTTGTTTCTGCTAGCTATGATTACGGAGGTGTTGTCTTGCTGCCCGCCATACACCTTGTAAGGAAATACATTGTCTGTATTCACTCGGTAAAATTGTGCGGTAGGCTGATTCATGATGCTTGACCAGGATTTCCCAAAGTCGAAACTTATTTCAGCACCCCCATCATCGCCCAGTGCGATGACGTTATTTTTGCTTGGATTGATCCAGAGATCATGCGTATCCCCATGTTGAACGCTTACGGAAGCAAATGTTTTGCCGCCATCAATGGATTTCATCATTGGGGCATTCAGCACGTAAACAATATTTTCATTGATGGGGTCTGCAAATACTTCCATGTAGTACCAAGAGCGTGAGCTAATGTCTTGGTTGTTGGAAAGCAAGGCCCAGGTTTTACCGGCATCATCTGAACGGTATAGGCCTGATTTACTTTTTTCAGTTTCTACGATGGCGTATATCCGGTTTGAATTTGCGCGGGAAACGCTGATCCCCATCTTACCCATCATTTTTGGCAAGCCCTCTGTGAGCTTATGCCAGGTATTTCCTTCGTCGGTAGATTTCCAAATTGCAGAACCTGCTCCTCCACTGGAAACCGTCCAAGGAAACCTTCTGTGTTCCCATGAAGTGGCATACAGTATTCGTGGATTGTTCATATCCATAGAAAGCGATGAAATTCCCGTGCTATCGTTGATGAACAGCACTTTCTTCCAGGTGGAACCCCCATCTGTTGATTTAAACACGCCACGATCGTTGTTTGGACCATGCACAGTTCCTTGTCCCGCTACATACACCAGGTCTGGGTTTGAAGGATGTATTGCGATGTCTGAAATATGACGGGTCTTTTCTAGGCCAACATTCTTCCAGGTCTTTCCTGCATCTGTGGATTTGTAGACCCCGTCTCCATAACTAGTCATTACGCCGCGAACTGCATGTTCACCTGATCCTACATAAATTACATTGGGGTCTGATTCGGATACGGCGATCTCGCCGATGGATCCGACCGTGAAAAATCCATCCGAAATATTTTCCCAATTTACCCCACCATCTTCTGTGGTCCATAAACCACCGCCAGTGTAACCGGCATAAAATTTCTGGTAATTTCCTACCACGCCTGAAACTGCATTGGCTCTTCCACCACGGAATGGTCCGATGTTTCTCCATTTGAGATTGCTAAAAAGTGAATCTGGCGAAGGTTTAACTGGAACTTGGGGTTCTGCTTTTTTCTTCTGTGCGGTTGCTACCAAAGAACTGATGCAGAGCAGCATCATTAGAAAATATTTCATGATTTTTTTGATTAGGAGATCAATTTACAAAAGAAATGGGTGTTTGAAAGCAAGGCTGCAAAACAGGTAAAATTTGAAAAAATTGAATGGTCCATTTACACAAAATTACACCTTAGGCTAATCCATTAGCTGTATTGCCCCTTATTGTGATGGACTTATACCGGGTGTTAATTCTTTACTAAGGTTTTTTAGGATTAGATTCTTCCAAAGCAGTCACTACCTTTTCAAAGATGGGAGCTACTGCACCACCTCCCCAAGACCCAGAATAATTGGCTGCCATGTACAGGTCTAGTTTGGGAATGTAGAGGACTTGTGTGCCCCAAAACCCTGAGTGAGTATAGGCCTCCATCCCCTTCACCTGTACTTTGAACATCCCCATGCCATAGTCTAATTTGGGTTGGATGGCATAGCTTCCCGGCTCCAGCATCAGTGCCAAAGTAGCTGGGTTCTCAAAAATTTTCCCTTGAAAAAGCGCTTGGAAAAAGCCGTTCAACTCGGCTGTGGTGGAAAGGATTCCTCCGCCACCATAATAATCCATCGTGGGGCTGAAGTCGTAGGTATCTTTCCCTTGAAAGTATTGATGGATGCGTAGTTGATCCGTTTGGGCATCCATCCGTTCAAAATCGGTTTGGATTAGACCCAATTTCTCCAGTCCAAGCAATTCTTTGATGCCCTCATCCAGGGACTTTCCGGTGTAAGTTTCAATCAGTTCCCCCAAGATGACATAGCCCATATCCGAATAGCTAAACTGTCTTCCGGGAGGGCCTATCGGTTTTCCTTGCTCCACCCCTAATCGGAGTTGTGCGGTTCGGGTCCACTCGTACACAGGAACTGAAAACACCTTCTCAAAGAATTCAGGAGCATGGGTATGGTCATAAAAACCTGCGGAATGCCGTAGAATTTGGGTAATGGTGATTTGCTTCAAGTCATAGTCTTGTGCGAGAATTTCAGCATGCAGGGGTGAAAGGTGCATGGATATGGGGTCTTCCAGGCGTAACGCATTTTTCTCCATCAGCCTGAGAATTGCTGCTGCCACATAGGTTTTGGTGACGCTTGCAATTCTGAAAGTATGGCGAGCCTGCAAGGAATCTCCAAGTCGAAGGTCGTTGATTCCGGTGGCACCTGACCAAGCAAGTTTGCCATCTCCGGATTGGATGGAAAACAGGATTCCTGGATTGCTGGCGCTGAGTTCGGATTGAAGTACCTGCTTAAAGTTTTGTGCTGTTGTGGGTTGTACTGAAAACCCTAGAAGAAGTAGGCTAAGCAGGAGGTAGATTAGTCTCATTAGATTAATGGGTGGGGAGGGTTGGGTTAAAAAATGGAGGAGGGTTTATTCTTCAGGGATGGCCATGGTATGATTTGCGAGCAGTTTCCAGCTGCCATTTACGAATGCATAGGTTCGCATGAAATGGTAGTTGGTCGGTTGAGGGCCTCGATCCACAAGCGTAAAGCCACTTACTACGGCGGTTTGTCCAAGGAGGACTACTTTTTGTTCTCTCGGGGTTCGGTTTCGAGTATCGTCTTGCTGGCCTGCACGGATTCGTTTTGCTCGACTGAGGGCTTCTTCTTTGCCATCAATCTGAGTTGCGTGGTTGTGCACCCAGATAAACTCCTCCGCTAAGAGCTCTTCCAAAATCGCTACCTCGGAATTCAATAGCGCCCTTTCCCAGCTTTTGTCCAATTCCAAAAGTTGTTCTTGAGTCGTTTGGCCTATGGATGAATAGGCAATCAGCAGCAAAGTCAAAAGGAGTGAAAGGAATTTCATGGGATAGCCTTAGGTTTTGTATCTTACTAAAATAGGGGTTTAACTTAAATTCTGGGCACGACCTATGAAAAAGTAATTTTTGAACACTCTGGTGATAAGGTGAACCATTTACCGTGTATTTTTTTAAATTGGATCACTAATTTGAATTGATGTCGAAGCTTATTAAAAATGGAAAAAGAAATCTTTAAAGACCTGTTGGCCCAAAATAGACTGTCTTGCAGTTATGCATTCAATAAGGTAAATGCTGAGAATGTGTCGAAGTCGTTAAATGAAAATACTGCATCGGTGGGGTTCATCTACCGGCATGTTGGGGAGACCATGCTTCAGTTTGGATATTTTTTTGGTAAACCCATTGCTATTCAAAACACCACCATGGGAAAGCAAGATGAAGGGCAGGGGAAGGATGTTGAGGAAAGCAAAAAGTTGATCGAACAAGGGTTTAAACTACTCGAAGAAATTATTGAAAGTACGCCTAGTTCAGGATGGTCAGAAATTGTGGAAACGCCATTTTTTGGATCCCTATCCAAAACGAGGTTGTTTTCCCATATTTTATACCACAATTCCTACCATGCAGGTCAAATCGGCCTTGCAATAAAAAGAGGCCAATAAATTGGTTACCCCATCACTTTTTTGAGGAATTCCTAATTCAAGGTTCATTTTGGAGTAGTGGACCACAATTTCTTTGCGGCTCTTCGTCCTGCTCGCCGCGGTGGGTCTTTGCGAGAATAAAAAAAAGAATAGGGCGCGCAAAGCCGCCAAGATGCAAAGGCCTCCGGAAGTGTAACCGAGCGGATCACTATTTCTTTGCGTCTCTGCGCCTTTGCGAGAGTAAAAAATCCACCTACCTGCGGAAGACAGGCCGCTGCGGATCGGCTTTTTTTAGCTATCGGACCGTGAAGTCGGGCAGCTTTTTGGTTTATGCTCTATTTTTTGCAAAGTCGAAAATGGCACCAATTCCTACACCAATGGATAACCCAAATCCACACCAGTGGAAATGTCTCCAAATACAATTCCGAAAGCGGAACCAAAAACCAACCCAAAACAAGCACCAAGAGCAAACCCGTTTCCGGAATTTTTATTCTTTTTTTCTTCCATTTTCTTAGTCAAATCCCTCTTTTTTTGATACTGAAGGCTATTAAAGGTGTCATTTAACAAAATATTTGCCGATTGGTTGGTAATTAATTAATAATCTACTAAAATTGTAGACTAATAAAAAAAACGATGAGCACTACCTTACATTTTGAAACTCTCCAATTGCACGCAGGTCAAGAACCTGACGCAGTTACCGGATCTCGCGCGGTCCCAATACATCAAACCACTTCCTACGTTTTTAAAAACACGGACCATGCCGCCAACCTATTCGGCTTGAAGGAATTCGGTAATATTTACACTCGGATTATGAATCCGACTACGGATGTTTTTGAAAAAAGGGTAGCAGCCTTAGAAGGAGGAGTGGCTGCCCTAGCGACTGCATCAGGACAAGCTGCCCAATTTTTAGCTTTAAACAATTTGTTGCAAGCAGGAGATAATTTTATCAGTAGTTCGTTTATCTACGGGGGTACCTTCAACCAATTTAAGGTGGCCTTTAAACGACTTGGCGTGGAAGTGCGATTTGCAGCAGGAGATAATCCCTCCGCATTTGAATCGTTAATCGATCAGAAAACCAAAGCGATTTATCTTGAAACGATTGGGAATCCTCGTTTGAATATTCCTGACTTTGAGCAATTTTCCGCATTGGCTAGAAAACATGACCTCCCGCTTGTCGTGGACAATACCTTTGGTGCGGGTGGCTACCTTGCACAACCCATAAAACACGGAGCCAACATTGTAGTGGAGTCCGCCACCAAATGGATTGGTGGGCATGGAACAAGTATTGGAGGGGTTATTGTTGATGGGGGAAACTACAATTGGGGTAATGGTAAGTTCCCTCAGTTTACCGAGCCTTCTGAAGGATACCATGGCTTAAAGTTTTGGGATGTTTTTGGAGAAGGAAATCCTTTGGGACTACCAAATGTTGCGTTCATTACCCGTGCTCGAGTAGAGGGATTACGGGACTTTGGACCCTCATTGAGTCCATTTAATTCATTTTTATTGCTCCAAGGACTAGAGACACTTTCGCTTCGAGTTCATCGGCATGCTGAAAATGCCCTTAAACTTGCTACCTGGCTAGAAAATCACCCTTCCGTGGAGTTTGTGTATTATCCAGGGTTGGCTTCCAGTCCTTATCACCAGCTAGCCAAAAAATATTTACAAAATGGATTCGGAGGAGTATTGCAATTTGGTATTAAGGGAGGAGCTGAGCATGGCAAGAAATTTATCAACTCCCTTCAATTGGTAAGTCATTTGGCCAATGTAGGGGACGCCAAAACCTTGGCCATTCATCCTGCATCCACTACCCACGAACAGCTTTCAGAAGTGGAACAAAAACAATCAGGAGTACTTCCAAATTTGATTCGAATAAGCGTTGGTCTTGAGCACATCGAAGACATCAAAAATGACTTTGAGCAGGCCTTTGCCAAATTGAATTAAGGCAACTAGAGCATTGAACATTTTCTTGTAACTTGGACTTGTTATTCAGAAAATAGTTCAATGCTCAATAAGAAAACCCAATATGCTTTGCAAGCGCTTCAGTACCTCATTGAACACAAAACTGAGGGGCCAATTCTCATTGCGCAGATTGCCAGTGAGAAAAAAATCCCATTAAAATTTTTGGAAAATATTCTCCTTGAACTCAAGAATATGGAAGTCTTGAGTAGTAAAAAGGGAAAAGGAGGAGGATATTTTATTAACCAAGAGGCAATCGAAACACCTTTGGCAAAGATCATTCGGAATATTGAAGGGCCCATTGCCATGCTACCTTGTGCCAGCCTTAATTTTTACCAACGATGTGATAATTGCGATGAGAAAAATTGCGGTTTACATGCCACCATGGTGTTGGTGAGAGATGCGACACTGAAAGTCCTCGGATCCAAAACCATCAATGATCTAGCAAAGAGAGATTAGTTAACTTACAAAGGAATTCCAATCAGTCGTTAGGCTGGGGTGTGTAGCGAAGGTAGGGCTTTACTATTTTTACCCCTTTCGGGAATTTGACAAGCGCATCTTCAGTTTTAACCGCGGGCACTACAATTACATCTTCGCCGTTTACCCAATTGGCCGGGGTCGCTACACTGTAGTTTGCGGTCAGCTGTAAGGAATCAATCACTCGCAAAACTTCTACAAAATTTCGTCCAGTGGATGCAGGATAGGTGATGGTCAACTTGACCTTTTTATCTGGCCCAATAATGAAGAGGGAGCGAACAGTGAAGGTTTCCGAAGCATTGGGATGGATCATGCCATAGGAGTGCGCTATGGTTTTATCTGGATCAGCTAATATTGGAAAGCCTACAGTTACCTGTTGGGTTTCATTGATGTCTTTGATCCATTCAAAATGTTTATCCAATGGATCCACACTCAAAGCCAAGACTTTGACATTTCGTTTCTCAAATTCTGCCTGTAATCCTGCTGTGCGACCCAATTCTGTGGTGCAGACGGGGGTAAAATCTGCAGGGTGTGAAAATAGAACCCCCCAGCTCGTGCCAAGGTATTCATGGAAATGAATGGTGCCGAGTGTGCTTTCTGCGGTAAAGTCTGGTGCGATGTCTCCTAGTTGTATGCTCATAGGGTGTAAATAAACTACAAGTCTCCTAAAGAACCAATGAATTGTCTACTTTTTTTATAGACTTTTAAAAAATATTTATGATCCTCTTTTTCACCACTATTTAGAGAAAAAGGTTTGTGGTTGAATTAAATAAGCTGTGGACCGTGGACATCCAGCTGTCAACGATTATCCGCAGTTTAAAATAGGAAAGCTGAGCCACTGGGATAATTGCGGATAATCACCTTCATTTTTTTCAACCTAAAACTAAAACTAGGGTAAAAAACATCCCTCAAATCCTGCAAATTTCCTTCAAATCCTTCAAAATCAAAGATGCTGTCCTTCTGAAAGAATTCATCCTACTTAATATTTTCTTTTATTGATGAACTCATTACTCGATAAAATCTAGAATCGATTGAGAAGATCAAAAAAACCGTGTTTAATTGACTAGTTCGCCCAAGAAGTTCCATGAAAAAAATTCTGTTTACTATTTGCCTTATCCTCTGTGGATTGATCTCCTATGGGCAGTCTGCCTACTGGAAAAAATCCACTCAAAATTTTAACAATAACAAGGTAGTGCAAGCTGAAACCGAGCAATACCAGATTTTTGAACTAGACCTGAAGTTGCTCCAACGAGAGCTTTCCTCTGGAAAAGAAACTCGCCTACGCATGCCCACTAGTCAAGGAAGTTTTGAGGAATTTGTGGTCGTAGAAAAGAGCAGCATATCTCAAGAATTGGCTGAAAAATACCCAGCCATCAAATCGTATCAAGGGTACCAAATTTCAGATCCCAAGAGTCGGATAGCGCTTACCCTGACCAACGAAAGGATCTACCTCTACGCCTTTTCGGAAGCATCTGAGGGGATGAGAATGCTATCGCCGAACACGTACATGTTCTACAAAATCAGTGGAAACCAGACCCTATCAGAACATATTTCCTGTGGCGTAATTCGCGATCCGCAACCTTTATCCGCTGACCTGGCCGTTCCAAGCGGTAATCGATTGGACTTGACGAGTCAAACCGCAAGAAACAAGGTGGAAGGGGTAAGAACACTTCGATTAGCGGTGGTTTCCGCTGGGGAATATGGGGAGATCAATGGTGGAACAAAAGAGAGTGTTTTAGCCAATATTGTTAGTATCGTCAACGGCTTAAACGTGATCAGTGAACAAGATCTAGGGATACGATACAACCTTATCGCGAACAACGACAAATTAATCTTTTTCAATAAGGCAACAGACCCCTACAACATCGAGCAAAATGGTGTTTCTACGAATTCATCCTATTTAAATACCAGAACTCAAGTAGTCATTGATTCACTTATTGGTCAACAAAATTATGACTTAGGGCATTTATTCATCGCTCGCAATGAAACCCAAAATCCAGTGCCTTATGGCATTGGTAATGCCTATGGAATTGGAAACGTAGGTACTCCAGAAAAAGGATCCGGTTGGTCCTATTTCAGCAAAAGTACAACGAATGAACTCGGATTTATCGGATTGGTCTCCCATGAATTTGGACACCACCTTGGTGCTACCCACACTTTTTCAAATCAACTAGATGGAATGGTTACTCAATCTGAATTGAGTTCAGGCCGATCCATCATGTCTTATGGAAAGATCAACCAACCGGATTTGCATTACTACCACTACCACTCCATCCATCAAATCATTCAGTCCTTCAAACGCTTCCAGTTTGGAATAGACTTTTCTAAAGTAGGGACGCTTACTCCTTATGCGCAGCAACCGCCCATGAACATTAACTTAAAAGCATACCACATTCCAATTAAAACACCGTTTGTATTGGAAACGCCAAGCGGTCTAAAAAATTCCAATTACTTCTACAATTGGGAACAATTAGATTCAGATCTAGTCCTTCCAGGAACTTATTGGGGATCTAAATCTCAAAAGGCGCCATTATTTAGTTCTACTACTCCAAGTGCAAATTCGCAACGCTTTTTCCCAACCTATGCTCGGGTGATTGCAAACAACCTGACAAGTGATAACACTATTTTAGCAGCAAATGCTGGAACTTCCATGCTTTTTGAGACACTTTCTGAGGTGCCTAGACAAATGACCTTTGGCTTGACTGTTCGTGATCGCTCGGCAGCGCAAGGGGTATATTTAGATTCTACCCAAGTCACTACAGTGGCAAACAGCAAGCCATTTTCGATCTTGACTCCACTCACTGCTCAATTGAATGGGGGAAGTCCGCTCACCCTTCAATGGGAAATAAGTAATACAAATGACGATCCGATCAAGGCTACTCAGGTGAACATTTTATTGTCTGTAGATGGTGGAACACGGTTTGATTACCTCTTGGCCGAAAAAACAGCCAATGATGGTTCTCAGTCAGTGGTGATTCCAAATGTCGCTACCACCACCGCAAGAATAAAAATTGAACCCGTAGATCATATCTTCTACACCATCAATCCGACGGATTTTGCAATCGTCACTACTCAATTGAGTTTGTTTAGTTCGGCTACTGCGGTTGAACTAACCTCCTGTAATGATTACAAGCAAACCTTCAACCTACAAGTTCAAAGTAGTCAAGCGACTTCTACCTTATCCAATATCAGTTTTACTGGGGCTCCACAGGGATTAACCATCACCCTAAGTAAAAATCAGGTAGCTGTAAATGAATCTTTTACTGCTACGGTTACCAATCAAACAGCCGCTGCGGGTACCTACACCATTACCTTAAAAGCAGAACTCAATGGGACCACAGTGGAAAGACCCCTTTCCCTGTCTGTCTTATCGGGCACCTTAGCACCCGTGACGTTGACAAGCCCAGCTGCTGGGGGGACAATTAATCAAAACTCCGTTGAACTCAAATGGGATCAAGCTGCGAATACCCAAAAGGTGCTTCTACAAATCTCAAAAGATCAAAATTTCAGCAGCTTACTGGTAGATAAAATCATTTTTGGTAGCCAATACCTTTTTAGCCCAGTCACTAACGGAACTACCTACTACTGGCGCGTTTATGCGCAGAATGGATGCGCTACTTCCTCGGCTGTAAGCAGTAGTTTCAAGGTGGAGCTGGGTTATGAAAAAATATTGAAGCATAACGCTATACTTTACAATACCTCCAACGGGCAATATCCGATTCAAGTCACCGATTCAAACACGATCAAGGAAGTTAGACTCACTGTATCTGTTGCCAAGCCTGCATCTGCGCAGCTAGCAAAGCTGAACGACATGACGATGAGCCTGATCAATCCCTCGGGCCGCGCTGTCGTATTGGCAAGGCCAACGACTGAATCTACCATAGTCAACCTAAACTCGGTGTCCTATGTGTTTAAGGATCTATCTCCCGATTTCAGCGCGCCAATTTTTAATGAGGCCACCCAAAAATGGGAGCTGACGGTATCTCCTTTTGAAACATTGAGTCAATTTAATGGAGGGAATACCTTGGGAACTTGGATTTTCAAGGTGGAAGGTAAACCAGCTAACGTCTCCATTGAAGAGGTTTCCATTGAATTTCTTTCTGATCTAGTATTCAAAGCCCCCATTGCAGAAAACTTGAATGTGTATTTATTCCAAAATGAAACTAAAATTTCACTACTCGGGAAAAATTATTTGGGTCAACCCTTAGTGAACTCCAAAATTAAAATCAACAAACTACCTGAAAATGGAACCCTAGTGGATAGTCAAAATAATGCACTCGTAGTGAATACGGTCTATTCGTTTACGGATGTGTTTTTTGTACCAAATCAAGGATTTCAAGGGGTAGATCTCTTCAATTACCAAGTGATTGATGTTGCAAACAACAATCTTGAAAGTATTACAGCGCAAGTTCGAATGGAGTATAAAAACACTAAACCTACGCTGAAACTCTTCGATGTGTACGCCTCTGCCCAGGTAGGTAAGTCTCAGACCTTAAATCTCATATTTAAGAATGCTGAGTTTTACAACAATTACACCTATACCCTGTCCTCACCGATGTATGGGACGACAGCAATAAACGGAAACTCGATTCTTTACCAAGCGACAAGTGTTGGAGATGAAGCAATCGAAGTAACCTATACAACAGGAAATACAGTAGCCAAAGGTTACCTCTACATCAAGAATTATGCGGGTTATAAAGCGATAACAGAACCACTTCAGGTAGTGAAACGGGAAGATGTGGGCTTCCGAGTGGGTAGAACGGTAGCAATTAATGCGGATGGAAGCATTTTGGCCTCTTCACAAGAAATCTCTTGGGAAGTAGGAGACGCAGGATTCAACATGAAAAACTACGAAGGATTGACCAAGGTATTTATACTTCAAAACGGACAATACCTTCCTTTGGGGAACGAAATCAAAGGGGAAGGAATCAATGACCGCTTGGGCTATCGAATCAGTTTGAGTGGCGATGGAAAAATAATCGCCCTAGCTACCAACCACGTCATGGGTTGTATGAGTTGTGTAGTTGCTGCCGATTACGTGATCGTGTACCAATACGACGAGGTGCTCAAAACCTGGGTCAAAAGAGGGGATAAGATCCCATTTGATGGACAAGGAACAGGTCCTGGAGGAGTGGACATTCAAAGTCTTGATTTGAATTTTGACGGCTCGGTGTTGGCAGTAGGCAATGCAAGAGAACCTATCAATGGATATGCTTCTGGTGCAGCATTTATTTTCTCCTTTGATGAGGTCACCAAAACTTGGGTGAAAAAAGGATCTACAATTAATTCAATAACTGTGGGCTTGACTGAAAACGGAACTGATTTCGGTGCATTTGTGCGACTGAATAAGGCAGGTAATCGACTCGTATTAAACCAGCCCTACTCTTATTTTAATTATTCCAAAGCAGGAAGCGTGTATGCTTTTGAGTTTGCTCAAGGCGACTGGAAATTATTGGGACAGCCTATTTCTGGAACACAGGGATTCTTTTCTCGGTTTGGAAAATCGGTGGACATGAATGATTCGGGCGATCAAATCGTGATTAGTGAGAATTATGAAGTCATTTCCAACACTGAAATATATTTGGGTAAGGCACATTCCTATACCTACGATGTAGCTACCAAAAAATGGAAGCTACTTGGAAATCAAATGAGAGGGCCAAAAATAACCCTAGCTAAATCGATTGATGAATGGAGATTTACGGATGAAAATGCGAAGGTTTCCATCAACGGAGCTGGAGACCAAATTGCCCTTTCCTTGAAGGTATCTGAAAACCTTGAAATCAATCCGAACCAAAAGCACTTCATCAATGTATACAATTTCGACAAGGTATTGGGTTCTTGGGCGGCTTTCTCAGCGCCATTTGCTACGGAAAATTCTAGCCCCAGTGCGGGCCATCGCCCTACCTATGTTGAAACTGTGATCAGTTCAAATGGAGCCAAGGTGTTTTTTGGTTCGGGTGAAAAGATCGGTTATCCGGAGGATAAAACATTCATCAGAGTCTACGAAACCACCACAAACATCCTCCCAGATACACAGGCTCCTGTCTTGGTCCTGAAAAATCCGTACACGCTTGCTCTCTCAGCTACTGGTTCCGCTGTGCTGGAGGCGTCAAGCCTGGACAATGGCTCTACGGATAATGTCGGTATTACTGAAAGTACCATTTCCAAATCCACCTTTACCTGTGCGAATCTAGGATCGAACACGATCACCTATACTGCGAAAGATGCTGCTGGAAATACCACGACTGCTACAGTGACCATCAACGTAGTCGATGAGATCAAACCTACCTTAAAAGCAAAAAGTGCCTTCACAATTAAGCTGGATGCCGAAGGCAAAGGAAGCTTGAAGTGGGAAGACCTCGATGAGGGCAGTACGGATAATTGTGCCGTAAAAGACAAGCTGCTTTCCAAATCTGCCTTTACTTGTGCAGACCTTGGAGCCAGCAAAATCAACTACTCAGTAAAAGATGCCTCAGGAAATACTTCAACTGCTGAAGTGACCATCACGGTGGTGGACGACATCAAACCTGTCCTCAAAGCAAAAAGTAATTACACCATCAAACTCGATGTCCAAGGAAAGGCCACGCTCAAGTGGGAAGATATCGACGAGGGTAGCAGTGACAACTGCGGCATCAAGTCACGATCCCTATCCAAAACAGAGTTTACCCGTACCGAAGGGGGAGACAACAAGGTTACTTATACGATCACTGATGCCAGCGGAAATACCAGCAGCACGGAAGTGACCGTTCGAGTGGACATTGTTCTCGCTGCACCTGAGCGACCCAAGGATGCTAATTTCTTGCGGGCTTACCCGAATCCTGTGAATAATTACCTCAATTTGGAGTTTGCAGAAGGAATTAGCGCTAACGCAATTCGCAGCAGTTCCTTGGTAGATGCCTCAGGCAGAGTGTTGGGAGAGCTGCGTCTAGAAGAAGGAGGCAATGGACTGCTTGGCTTCTCGACCCAATCGCTTAGCCCAGGAATGTATTTCCTACGGCTAAGCACACGTGACACGCTACACCTAATCAAATTCACTGTAATCCACTAAGCCATGAAAAAATTTATTCCCTTTCTACTCCTTTGCATTGGATTACTTGCTTCTTGTGGAGAAGATCCAAAAACACCAGAAGAGCTGGCACTAGAAAAGTTGAGCGGAGACCTAGGTACCAGCTATACGTTGGGAACAACGGGTTATGTGAAACGAAATCAAGTAGATGAAAGTCGGTTTTATCCTGGGCTCACGATTCGTCTGGATGGAAAGACCAAGTCCTACACCAGCTCTGGAGCTGCTGATTTATTTGAGTCCAGTGGCAACTGGGAATTTGTAGGAACCAACTTTGACAAGATCCGACTTACGGGCACTAAACCTGCCTCTCAGATTGACATTTCTTACACCAAGAATGGACAGGATCTTATTTTGGTTTTCTCCGTCCCCGTTCCACCGGGAGCAAGAGTTGCTGCTCTAACCGGGAGTTATGAAATCAAGTTGACGGGAGGGTAACTACTTCCTAATAATTGGGATTGCTGTAGGTTCTAAGAGTACCTGCAAGACAAGCCCTGCGCCGCGTGATGTGCCCCCAAAAAGTTAGACACTTATTGGGGGCACTTTAAATTCAGAAGTTTTTTATATTACAGTAGCAATAACCATTAATTATTCCTGTTATGAGCAAAATCACGCGCCGAGATTTTTTCCAACACGCAGGCATAGTCACAGCAGGAGGCATCGCCCTCAGCGGTACCCTACCTGAACTTGTAGCCACTCCAGCCCAAGCACAATCGAATCCATCCCAACCCATCGCTTTCGAAAATGTGCTGGGAGAGTATGGACCTTGGGCGAATAAAATGCTAGCGGATGCCCCTGCGAAACTTTCGTTTCTGCGAGATGAGTTCAACCGAGGTGGAATTGACAGTTGGCGAGAAAAAGCAAGGTTGCGACTGCTTGACTGCCTAGCGATGCCCAACTCAGGCGGAGTCCCCAAAGCTCAGGTATTGGAACAAGTGGAATTTGAAGGATTGACCATTCAACACTTGCAGTGGGAGTTGCCTTACGGCCCTCCGACTAAGGCGATGTTTCTCAAGCCCAGCAACGCTAAAGGAAAACTGCCGGCGATCCTTGCACTGCACGATCATTCAGGCAAAAAATATTTTGGACACCAAAAGATTAGCCGTGCTAGCAGTGAAGTGGATCCACTCATCAAGCAACACGTGGACGAATATTATGAAGGCGTCTGGTGGGCTAATCAGATGGCACGTCGTGGTTATGCCGTTCTTGTGCCAGATGCTTTTCTTTTTGGAAGCAGGAGGATTCGTTTGTCACAGGTTCCTCGAATCATGCGTGGTTTGCTGGTGGAAGGAAACCCAGACAATGAGTTAGATATCGTGGCTTATAACCGTTGGGCGAGCCAACATGAACACGATGTCGCTAAAAGTCTGCTGTGCGCAGGTACCACAATGCCTGGTGTCGTGGTGGCAGATGATCAGCGAGCCCTCGATTACCTATGCTCTCGTGAGGATGTGGATGTCAGCCGTATCGGTTGCTGTGGGCTGTCGAGCGGTGGCTTACGCACGCTTTTTTTAGCTGGCTTGGACGACCGCATTGCCGCCGCTTGTTGTGTCGGAATGATGACCACTTGGCGAGACCTTTGTCTCAACAAAAGCTACACGCACACTTGGATGATCTATCCGCCAGGATTTATGCGAGACCTAGACTATCCTGAAATTCTCGGGTTACGGGTACCGTTGCCAATCTTTGTGCAGAATGCCGAACACGATCAACTCTTCACGCTTTCTGAAGTGCAACGAGCCGATCGCATGCTTGCAGATATCTATAAAAAAGCAGGTGCGCAATCCCAATACAAATCCGAGTTCTATCCTGGGACGCATCGGTTTGACCTGAAGATGCAAGAGGATGCTTTCACCTGGTTGGATTCAAAGCTGTCAAACTCAAGAAGCTAATGCTTTAATTGAAGCTGTAATCCCTTTTTTAAAGGGTAGTTTTCTCGGGATTGGCTAAAGTTAGGTTTTGAATCTTTAAGCCGAAATATATCTTCAGCTTCCTCAAAGTTTCTTGTTTTTTATCAGGTTAGTAAATGGAACTAGGGAAGGGGTGGAACGAATGTAATGTTGGTAGGATTCTAAATGCCCCCATTTTTCTAATCCTGAAGCTTCCAAAATCCGTACTCCACTGATGTAAACTAGTAGAAGGTACGTGAATAGTGGAGAAATTAATGTGACATACTGCCACTTGTGTAGGGAGGAAAAAGACATTAAAGAAATCCCTGTCCATAAGACGATTTCCCCAAAGTAGTTTGGGTGCCTTGCGTACTTCCAAAGGCCAGATGTAATAAACAGCTCCTTATTTTCAGGGTTTTTTCGGAAGTTCGATTTTTGCCAGTCTGCACTAATTTCTATGCTGAATCCAAGACTAAATACCAGTAATCCACTGTAAAAAAAACCATTTTGAAGTACCCCATTTTGGCTTGCGATGGCGGTCAATGCGCACATGGAACATAAACAAACCCACATCCCTTGTAGCGTCCATGCCATGAAAAATCGAGTGGCAGCAGGCTTAATGTCTTTAAATCTTTTATCTTCTTTAGCTCGATGAATTCTTAGAAATAAGAAGGTGCCCAATCGGATGGCCCAGAGTGATATGCAGGAGGCCAACAGAATGCTCGCTGTATTGAGATGGAGTGATGAATAACTAATGAAGCTTACATAACCTACCACAAATAAGTAGGTACAACTTCCCGCGAGGTCATAAAATTTTTCTGTTTGAAAAAAGTAAGCAGGAATAAAACAAATCCATTGGATGATAAAGGCAACCAATACAGCCTCCTGTATCACTGGCAGTCCAGTCAACAGCGCAATGCCATACACCAGGATAAATGCGATTAAGGCAAAAAATAGATTAAGTGCTGCTTGCTTCATGAGAGTTTAAGAATTTCTAATGGGCCTTCAAAGTGGAGATTGCTAACTCGAGCTTTTGACAAAGTTGTACATGAGGAATAAAGCCAGATAAACCGTTAAATAGATGCGGTAGAAATTTCTCGTTTTGAGGTAATCCGTATTCTCAGGATACATATTGCCGAATAAAGCGAGTATTTCCTTTTTGAAAAGGGGCTTAATGTTAATTTTCCAATCCTCAGTTTGGTATACAATTTTCCGAAACTTACTCCGATAATGCGTGCTTGGAATACTCCAAATGATTAATAGGAGGAATAGTAGAAACGTAAGGGTCATAATCAAAAATAGACATTTTTGTAGTAAACGTGAGCAGTAAATAGTCGGCCTTCTATTTTATCTCAACGATCTTCTCAAACTTCCTCTTGAAGGCGCGTCTTTCACATTTTCACCACCTCTTTTTCTCCGAGAATTCTTGCCCAGGACATTGGTTTACAAGGTTCGCATGTTATGACTGCCGATGGAAGTTTGATAATTACCTGTAATCAGCGCAGAGCGACTTGGAGCACAAACGCCGGCGGTTGAATAGGCTTGTGTATAGCGCACTGATTCTTTCGCTAATTGATCCAAGATGGGGGTTTTGGCCACCTTTTCTCCGTAAGAACCCAAATGAGGGGACATGTCCTCGCAAACAATCCAAATGATGTTCGGTAGGGTTGTTGCTGGTTTATCCTGTGCAAAAATGCTCGAAGAAGAGAGAAAGCAACAAAGGGTCAGCAGTAGTATATTTCTTTTCATGGATCAGGTTTTACTATGAAATCAGCTCCTTTTCTTAAATTAGAAATAAATTCACTGATTCAAAAAAATTAGGATGAGTAGCCAAGAGATAAGTTACAAAACCGATAGTCAAGAACTTCAAATTGTTCCAATTGAATCTAATTCAATTGGAACAATTAATGCAAATAGCCGCGCTTTTAGGATTAGGAAACAACCTTTGGAATCAGTTTTATAAATCGTTAAAAATACAATGAGCCCATTTCACTTGCCACTATCCAATTTAAATGCATGTAATTTCCTTACGATTGCATTGGTTTCAATGCTGTGTTTAGCATGCAATCCACCCAAGAAAGAGGCAGATTTACTGGCTGAGAAGGATTGGGAAGTCCTTTTTGATGGCTCATCTACCGATGCATTTCGAGGTTATGGAATAAAAGAATTTCCTCAGGGGGTTTGGATAGTAGAAAACGGAATCTTGATGACCAACCCAGACACCTTGAATAGGGACTTGATTACCAAAAAAAGATACAAGGATTTTGAACTCGAATACGAGTGGGCAGTAGATACAGCAGCCAATTCTGGACTTTTCTTTCACATGCAAGAAAATCTTTCGATGGAGGCAGGCAATGGGAATAGCCCAAATTGGATGGATAATTTTGAAATTCAAATTTTGGAGGACACCTACTTTTACGATACCAGTGCCATCCGATCGGCAGGTTCCTTATATGACTTAATCATTCCAAAAAATAAAAAGCTCAATCCCATAGGCGAATTCAATAAGGCTGTCCTTTCTCACAAATCAGGTTATGTTGTGCATTGGCTCAATGGAGTGAAAGTGTTGGAATTTACGATAGGAAGCCCAGCAATGGATTCCCTGTTGGCTGTAAGCAAGTTTAAAGAAAATCCCAATTTCCACTCAGATAAGGAGGGGCACCTCATGTTTCAACACCATGGACAAAAGGTATATTTTAGAAATATCCGGGTACGGGAACTTTGATTGTATCTATGAAGAGAATTGAAAGAAATTATCATTAAGGGTATCCTATTTCAGCCACGGATTGGGATGGAAAAAGAACACCTAAGGTATTTCTTAGACAAAAGAGGCCTCCTTTTGGAAGAATTGGAAAGGATAAAGAATCAATAGCCTACCCAATAATTTGGCTCCTTTTTTTAAATTAGAATCTTAATTACTCATTCAAGAAAATTATGATTAGCAACCACGAAATTGATTACAAAATTTACGGAGAAGAACTTCAATTTGTTGAAATAGAGTTAGATCCCAATGAAACAGCCATCGCTGAAAGCGGCGCTTTTATGATGATGGAAAGCGGCATTGAAATGCAAACGATTTTTGGTGATGGAAGCCAAGAGCAATCCGGTGGATTTATGGGGAAATTGTTCAGTGCTGGTAAGCGACTTCTGGTAGGTGAAAGTTTGTTTATGACTGCATTTACGAATGTCGGCCAAGGAAAAAAGAAGGTAAGCTTTGCCTCTGCCTATACCGGAAAAATCATCGTGTTTGATCTGAAGCAATTGGGAGGAAAAATTATCGCGCAGAAAGATGCCTTTTTATGTGCCGCCAAAGGAGTAAGCATCGGCATTGAGCTTCAACGGAAACTGGGAACAGGGATCTTCGGTGGTGAGGGTTTTATCATGCAGAAGCTAGAGGGTGATGGACTTGCATTTGCCCACGCGGGAGGATACATCGTGGAAAAGGAGTTGCAGCCTGGTGAAGTACTTAAGGTAGATACAGGATGTGTGGTTGCCTACACTGCAGGAGTTGACTTTGATATCGAAATGGTCAGGGGAATAAAGAACTTTATGTTTGGTGGAGAAGGGTTATTCTTAGCGGTATTGCGAGGACCAGGAAAAGTATGGTTGCAATCACTTCCGATCAGTAGACTTGCAGGACGTATCATGCAATATGCTGGTTCTACTCGAAAAGAAGAGGGAAGTATTTTAGGTGGACTGGGTAATCTATTAGATGGAAGAGAATAAGCTGTAAAAAGAAGAAAACTGATAAATCCCCAATACATGGCCAACTTTTAAGGCTGCTTCCTTATGGATTTGGCAAAAAAAACCGAACATTTTTTTGAAGAGTTTTTCAGGTCCTTACTCTAGACGTTTTGTTTTGATCCATTCGATGGCGAGCGCAACTGGGGCTGATCCTGCAAATCCGGTTCGATGTCCTAATTCTGGAAATAAGGCGTAGTCAAAGGGCTTGCCTTGGGTTTTTAGCACTTGGAGCTGTTCGATACAGAGGTTTGAGGGTATCTGAATGTCCTTCCCTCCAAATAGCCATAGTCCGGGGATAGATAGTGCTGCAAGTGACTCTTTGGGGTCTGTAGAAGCAAATTGGAACCGGTCCGGATCGTTTTGCAGATGTTCCCGCGCATCAGCCTCGGAGTGATGCTCCCAAAAGTCGGTTCTGCCAGCGGTATAAAATTGAAATCGAAGTTGCTCCAAGGTGGTGACCGTGGGTCCACTAAACAGAACCATAAATTTCACCACGGGATTTTCAATGGCGGCAAGAGGAATGATCCATCCAGCCTGACTAAATCCCAGAAGGCCAATGGGAAGGTTTGGCTGCTTTTGCTTGAGCAGGTTCACCGCAGCACGCGCATCTTGTGCCAAGAGGTGGAGGTTGATGGAATCGATGTTATTGGTACCTGACTCAGGGCCTACATAGATTCCACCAGATCCTCCAACGCCACGCTTGTCATAGGTGAGTACCGAACATCCTGATGCTGTCAATAGTGTCGCAAAATCATGCATTCGGGACTCCTGCCCCGATCCATGAACGAGTACTACTGCTACATGGGATACTTGAGGCCTATATAAGGTTCCCGAAAGGCGAGTCCCCTGGCTGATAAAAGATATCTCCTCTGTGTGAACGGGAAGTACTTCTTGTGCATACGTCTGGTTTCCGAGTAAAAACAAGACTCCTGTAAAAACAATAACTAGGATTGAACTCAAGTACCGCTTCATCGATTGGATCATTGTCGGTTTTCTGAAATGTAGGCAAAAATTGACTTTGCTTGCTTTTTAAGTTTGGATAAAACTAACCTAGGATCAACTAATTGTTTGATTACCAAGGATTAGGTTATTGGATTGACCTAAGATTAAGGGGAGGGATTGGTGTTAGTTCTTCAATTTTCTTAGTTTAGAACATCAATAATCTTAACCAAAATCTTTTATCTATGAAAAAGACCTTCCTTTTCGTAGTCGCTTTTCTCCTTGCGGCTAGCGTAGTATTTTCTTCCTCTTTGGCATCTTCAGAGACAGATCGAATGGTAGTAAGTGCCGAACGTGTCAGTTTCAAGATCAAAGGAACCGGCTCAAAAAACATCCCAGTGACCATTGGCATTGGCTCCCAGCCAGGAAGTGGAGCCTGTTGCTCCGGGGTAAGCCCCTTCACGACTGCGAGTTTTGTAGGCAATGTAGGCGATGTGGTCTATGATGGCAAAACAAGAAGAGTCATCACCAAGATTTCCAGAGACATGAATGGCACTACCTTGGATTTGTCACAGTATTATTGATTGATTTGATAACTTTTTGGGGTCTTAAAATCCAATCAAATTATCCTGTGGCTATTCCCTCATGAGTTGTCTAACCGATTTTCTATTGATGAAGCTTATTAATTTTTGCTGCTGCATTCTCTTTTTCCTAGCCCCAATTTTAGTTAAGGGCCAAATTGGGGTGCCCAGCTTCCAGCAGTCTCAATACATCACCGTGTTGGGCATTGCTCAGGATGGGGGCTATCCGCAAGCGGGCTGCAATGCAGAGCATTGCCTGCGCCACTGGAGGGGAGAGGAAAAGAAGCGTCAGGTCGTGAGCCTTGGGCTTACGGATCAAGCAAGTGGACAAAATTGGCTGTTTGAGGCCACGCCTGATTTCACTGCCCAACTAAAGCAACTGCAGCAAGCTTCAGGCTCGGCAAACTTGTCTGGTATTTTTCTTACGCATGCGCACATGGGACACTATGCGGGTTTGCTTCAGCTTGGTCGTGAAGCCATGGGTACCCAGGGAATGCCCGTGTATGTGATGCCCAAGATGAAGCAATTCCTCGAAACCAATGCTCCTTGGAGTCAATTGGTATCTCTAGGAAATATCAAACTGGTTTTAATAGAAGCGGATACCCCCATTCAATTGGCCTCTAACCTTCAGGTCACCCCGATGAAGGTTCCCCATCGGGATGAGTTTTCGGAGACGGTAGGCTATCGAATCGAAACGGCAGAAAAGAGCCTTTTATTTATCCCAGACATAGACAAGTGGCCGCTTTGGGATCGGGATATCCGAGCCGAAGTAGCCCGTGTGGATGTGGCTTTACTTGACGCTACCTTTAACGAGGAGGGGGAACTACCCAACAGAAACATGAGTGAGATTCCGCATCCTTTTATTTCCGAAACGATCAGTCTGTTTTCTTCGCTTTCGGAGAGTGAAAAACAGAAAGTCAAGTTTATCCACTTTAACCATACCAATCCCCTGATTTTTGAGGGACCTGAACGGGAGAAAGTAAAAAATCTCGGATTTGGAGTAGCTACCGAAGGGGAGCGAATTCAGTTGAAAAAATAAATAGGCAGCTTTACCCTTAATTCTGCTCCTTTTTTGAAGTGGTGAGCGGCTGATAGAAATATATCTAATCTAAATAGGATTTCCTTTGATTTTCCCCTTCATTTACTTTCCATGAAACAGCTATTCACTTTTCTTCTACTAGCACTTCCATTTCTAGGCTTTGCTCAAAATTCTCCCTATACCCTTCGTTCCTACCACATCGAAGGAACGAAAGCGCCCAATACGCATTACTTGGGTGAAGCCTGGTTGGGCGGTGTACTACAAGCCGACGCTACTCTTCCTTACAGTATAACAAAGGCAACCTTTAAGGCCAATTCTACCTTAGATTGGCACAAACACTCGGGTACGCAAGTGCTGATCATTGTTTCGGGAGAAGGATACTACCAAGAAAAAGGCAAGGATCCCATCCGAATCAAAGAAGGAGATGTCTTGAAATGCGAACCGAATACGGAACATTGGCATAGCTCTTCCAAAGAAAATGATGTGACTTATTTGGCACTATACAGCGGGGGAACAGAGTGGACGGAAGTCCTTAGCCAAGAAGCCTATGATCAGGTAGCCCAGTTGCTTGCAGGCAAAAAATAAACTCAGAAAATTAAGATTCTAATTACTCCAAGTTCTAAGGTCTGTAGAATGGTTGGTTACCAGCAAAGTGCAGATTTTCGAAGTGTGTATTCCTGTTTGATTTCGTCGATCATCTTCACAATGGCGGCATCACTTAGCTCAGCTTTTGCGGCGAGCAACCTTCTTCCTGCATCAGCGCGTTGAATTTCTTTGACAGCCTCGCCGATTTCTTGAGATGGGCAATCTTCCTCAATGCTTTGTACAATTGCCTTCTCAAATTCTGCTTCGGGCATCTCTAAATAGGCTTGAAAAGCCTCTGCCGACAAGTTGGAATGTAATGCTTGCTGGAGCTCTGAGTAGGGAGAAGTAGGGTTGCAAGATAGGATCAGAATGCTTGCAAAGAACAGGTAAGTAAAGGCTTTCATAGCTTGAGAATTGAATTGAATTTCGATTCTCATTCCTGTGATTTAGCAATGCGAATCAGATTTTAAACTCTCAATCTAAACAGATTCATCGGAGTTGGCAACTTGTTTTTGAAGTTCAAAAATGCCTGATCATTTTTGAGTGAGTATAATATTCTCATTCGTTTACTTTAAACTCGTGCAAAAGCCGGTTAGGTAGTTTTTTATCCTCAGGCTTTTGTTCACTCACTAACGCGCACAAATGCTATGCCCATCCACGACTTGTTTCCCAAAGATGCATCCCTTCAGCTAAAGGCTACCTTACGCGTTTATTGTGAAGGGGAGAAGTTTTTCGGCCCTGGCAAGTTAACCTTGCTGGAATTAATTCATGAAACGGGCTCCATCAGCCAAGCTGCCAAAAAGATGGGTTTGTCCTACAAAAAGGCTTGGGGCATGGTAGAGGCCTTGAATACACAAGCCATCAGGCCTATTGTAATCAAACAACCCGGAGGAAGCAAGGGAGGGAAAACCCTAATAACAGAGGACGGTTTGGCCTTGATGGAAGCTTTTCGAAGGCTAGACAATAATTTTAAAGATTTTTTAGCCGCTCAACTCCCTCAATTTTTGGGGACTTAAATCCTCGTTATATATTTGAATACATAACGAATGCGATGCGCCCCCTCTTCACTTTTTTTCTTTGTCTCAATGGACTAGCAACAGTTGCCCAGGTAGACACTACGAAAAATAACCTGAAAGAGATAGTGATCAGTTCCTCACGAATCAGCGAACCGCTTCACTACACACCTGTAAGCATTTTCAAATTAACCCCTGATCAGGTGAATCGCAGTGCATCCCCTTCTTTTTTTGATGCCTTGGAACAGGTACAAGGCTTACAGGTAATTACGTCCAGTTTTGGATTTAAGGTATTGAATGCCAGAGGTTTTTCCCAAACTACCAACGTACGATTTTCTCAATTGGTGGATGGAATGGACAGCCAAGCTCCGCATATTGGAGGGGCCATAGGAAATGCCTTGGGTCCCACTGATTTGGACCTGGAACAGGTAGAAGTAGTCACCGGTACTGCATCTGCCCTGTATGGGATGAATACCCTAAATGGTCTTGCCAACTTGATCAGCCGCTCACCTTTTGAATCCCCAGGTTTTTCGTTTCAACAAAAATTGGGAAGGACTACTCAGCCATTCACGGAGTCGACCTTGAGGTTTGCCCACCCATTTTCCTCCAAATTTGCGTTCAAGGTGAATGTCTCTTTTCTAAAAGGACAAGATTGGGAGGCGTCCAATGCAAGGGATATTTTCCCTCAGGCCAATAGCAGTACGGGACTATTGGGAGAAAACAATCCCGGAAAGGATTTGGTCAATTGGTATGGAGATGAATCTCCAAACCGAAGAACCCTCAGCTTAAAAGGCAAATCCTACCTTATCTCTCGCACAGGCTACGCTGAAAAGGAGCTGCTGGATTACTCCATCAGCAATAGAAAAGGCGATCTGAGCTTGTTTTTTAGACCCTCCCTAAATTCAGAATTGAGTTACACCTACCGAGTTGCTCTTCTGGATAATGTGTACCAAAGAGCAAATCGATTTCGACTCCAAGATTACCTCGTGCAGCAGCACGGCTTTCGCTACCAGTCTCCAGTCATCACCATCCGAGCCTATACCAATTCTGAATACACGGGTAATTCCTACAACCTACGCTCCATGGCTGAAAATATCGACCGCAGTCATCGATCAGACAAGGACTGGTTTGCTCTTTATTCCTCAGCCTTTGAATCAGTTTCAGCAACAGGCCTTAACGCCACCGCAGCACACCAACATGCCAGACAAGTAGCAGATTTAGGACGGTATGAACCGGGTACCCAACCCTTTCAAGAGTTGCTAGCCAAGCTCCAGCAAGTCAACAATTGGGATCAGGGGGCAGCGCTAAAGGTTAAAGCGCGATTTTATCACGGGGAACTGCAAGCCAACCTAACGGAACTTTCTCCCAAATTCTTGCAAGCCTTAAAGTTTGAAATGTGGCTGGGGATAGATCATAGAACCTATAGTATCGGCGCAGATGGCAATTATTTTGTGAACCCCGTGAAGGGACGTGAAACCGAAAATATACTCTATTCAAAAACTGGGGGATATCTTTCCCTATCCAAGAAGTTTTGGGAGGATAAAATACAGGTCGGGCTGGTCTTTCGCGCAGACAAGAATGACTACTTCAAGTGGACCTCCAACCCACGGTTAAGTGCTGTTTTTGTACCCAATGCGCAGCATAGCTTTCGTGTAGGATATCAGGAAGGGTACCGCTTCCCAAGTATTTTTGAAGCCTTTGCCAACATCAACAGTGGCGGAGTCAAACGAATTGGGGGGCTCCCCATCCTTTCGACAGGTGTTTTTGAAAATTCTTATTTGGCTTCTTCCATATCCAATTTTCAAGCTGCCGTGCTTGGGGATTCCAATACTTTGGGTTTATCGGTCTCGGAAGCGATTGCAAAGCACAAAGAAAAATTGATTAAGACTCCCTACACCTACCTCGAACCAGAGCGGATTCAATCGCTTGAAGGGGGATATCGAGGTAGCCTTTTAGGTAATCGCTTGAATCTGACAATGGATGTATATTTTAGCCGCTTCGAAAAGTTTATCGCACAGGTAAATGTGAATGTCCCAAAAACCACCTTCTTCGATTCGATTCCTTTTGCGTTAAATGAAAAAAGTTTACAATCTCCCTATCGGGTCTGGACCAATTCCACCTCAAGAGTCAACTCGATGGGTGGGTCCTTTGGGTTTACCTTCCAAATGAATTTGAATTGGTCCCTCATGGGCAATGCGACCCATGCGAAGCTAAGTAATTCCTCTCGAGTAGATGGTTTGGAAGATGGATTCAATACTCCCGAATGGATCTTGAATGTGGGGCTTAATGCAAATAAATTGGCAAAAAATTGGGGAGGAGGAATCCATTACCGTTGGCAAAGTAGGTATTACTGGCAATCCTTCTTGGTTAACGATTGGGTTCCGGAATATGGAAGCTTGGATATGCAGCTACAATATGCGTTTGTCAAGGTGCCACTTTCCTTAAAAATTGCAGGGACCAACCTGCTCAATCGAAAGTATTATTCCTACGCAGCAGGACCTCAAGTGGGAAGAATGGGAATGATTACGTTTACCTATGGGTTATATTGAGTACTAGAGATTCCACTCTTTGCCCTTATCCTTCTTTTAGAATGGCCTGCATGTCTTCGATGCAACGTTCTGCATCAAGTGCTAAGGTGCCATTGTAGATCCCCCGAATTCGGCCTTTCTGATCCACTAAGATGAAATGTTCGGTATGCAAAAACTCTTTAGTTTCCTTGTTGTAACCGATGGACTCCTCCGCGAAAAATGATTTTCTAGCCAAAGTGTAGATTTCTTCCTTTGATCCGGTAAGTAAGTTCCAATTCAAAGATGAAATTTGATTTTTTTCACTGAACCTCTGTAAAGTTTTTACATCATCAATCCAGGGTGTAACCGAAAAAGACAAAAGCGCTATCTGAGGATTACCTACAAATGCTTTTTCGATGCGCTTCAATTGTGCGGTCATGTCCGGACAAATGTTATTGCATTGGGTAAAAAAGAAATTTGCCACATAGAGCTTCCCTTCCAAAGATTTGCTGTCAAATAGGACGCTATCTTGATTGTAAAATGCAAAGGGCTTGATTCTATGACTGATTTGAGTCGATGCTTCCGCTTCGCTGATAAAATAGGGTGTAAAATCGGGACTGTTGTAAAAGGGGATGCTAGACTTTTGGGGCTGGGAACAAGCAAAAGTCAACCAAAATATACTAGTTATCAAAAAATTTCTCATCGATGATTATGCAGTTTTTGGTACCCAGTAATCCATATCTTTTGCCCTTGATGATCACAAAATTTGATCTAATCTTTCCATCGGAATGCCACATTTTTTGCTCCCCTTCCTCTTGCCCATTTTTGTAATGTCCCAAGTGAAACAATCGGCCCTGCTCATCCCATTCTTTTAGCTCCCCTTCGTAAGTATCGTTGGCAGCTGTATACTCAAATCGCTTGTTTCCGTTTTCCCAATAAGCGGTTTGCAATCCCGTTCGGATGCCGTCTTTGAGATGCCGGATTTCCATGATTTTGCCCGAAGGATAATACTTCTTTTCCACTACGATTTCGGAGTTAGTGGGAGAATGGGAACAGCTCCAAAGCAAGCCTAAAATGAATAGGTATTTGGTCATTGGGAAATCGTACCTGGGGTTCCATAATACCCATTTCCATTTAAATAGGGTGCTACTGTTGTAAAATGGTAATGGTAAATTCCTGCAGGATAATCTACAGTAGCATGGGTATGTCCATGATACACGTCCAAATTGGCGTTAGTCACGGTAGTCCCATTTTCTTCTTGCGGGCCATACACCGGGAATCCATCCATCAAAAAGCCCATTAGACCGGATTTAGTTGATTTCACTTGAGTCAAGTGAAGCGGTTCTACATGGTAATGGTAAACACCAGATTGCTGGGGATGTCCGTAAAACTGATCAAAACTTGCCATTTCTCCAGTCAATTCTTGGTTGTTGGGCCCCGCATATTGATTGAAAAAAGGAACCCCGTTCAAGGCAACACCTATTCGGCCTAAGGGAGTGGCTGATTTAGTGGTGGCGGCTTTTGGATTGATTGGAATTTTATAAATCACCGATTGTTCGACGATTGAATTGGGGTTTTTTGAAAAGTTATACCCACCGAAAGTGGGTCCAGAGTAGGCGATGTAAAGGCTATTTCCTGATGTAAAATAGGGGCTCTTGTGGTCAGGAACTCCATTTGTTTTTATAGTGATGTAGGTGCCATCACTGGTAATGCTTGATGCTCCATAAATTTTTTTGTAAACCTCAGGCACTGTAGTATCTGCAGTTGGAGTATCTGGGGTTTCGTCTTCAGAACAGCCACTACCCAACAGCACTAAAATTAGGACAATTGAAAGGCGAATGAATTTAGGGATTGGATACATACCAAAGCGGGTAGAAGGTTAGGATTTACTTAAATGAGGTAAGTTGGTTTTTAGAATTACCATGCTATTGAATTATTTGCCAGCCTGAAGAATTTGCAACTTGGGGTAGAATTACCCAAGTCCTTGTTCATGGGCCAAATCCACTGCAGTACGTACCATTTTCCAGTCAATATCTCCCAAAAGTGCACATTCTGCCCCAAGAATAAATTGTTCTGGGGCATTTTTTAATACAGCAGATACCGTATGAATCAAACTACTTTTGCTGTCTTTAGAGATAGGCCCTCTTTTTTCCAATCCACCAAAAATTGGTCGATTGAATTGCTGGTAAAATTCGGAAGGAGCGTACAGTTCATTGCCTACCTTCATGGAGCAATTGACGATATGTCCTGGATAGTCTACAAATGGGGAATAGTCATCATAGTCTGCCACGTAATCGCAAATATGTAGCACATTGCAAGCACAAGCCTCATTGATTCGGTTCATTACCACCAAATCGTAAGGTTTTACATATTCTTTAAAAATTTTTGGATCCTGAAATCTAAATCCTTCTCCACCTTGGGTGGAGGCTAGGAATCCATCTACGCCCAATTTGATGCATTCATTGGCAAAAATTAGGGTACTTTCGGCGATGATTTCCATGCCTTTTTTTACTTTTTCAGGATCTGTTTTTAAGTGCTCGGTGAGTAAATCTCCTCCCACCGTATGCCCTGCACTCATGAAAGGAGAATAAAGCGTTGCAATTACAGGGGCATCCTTTTTTCCTTTTTTGACCAATTCTTTGACTACATAAAGCTGTTTTTCGAAAAAATCTTTCTTGTAAAAAGGCATTTTTTCCCAGTCCTTAGGTTGAGAGATGCTAGTGAGTCTCGGGAATTCCGCCTCGTATTGTACCTTAATAAAGTCCATATCGATGGCCTGGAAATACTCCAAATGCCTATTTACTGCGGCATCTCCAGTTTTATATCCTTCGCCAAAATGCACAAAAAAGGCACTAGGGATATAGCCATCAAGCCTTTTGCCTTCGATTAGGGAAAAGATAGCATCTCGTTTATTGATGCTTCTTCTGATCGGTTTTCCATTTATTGCCCAGGCACCAGACATTGCGGCTAAGGAAAGGGCACCTGCCGAATAGATAAATTTCCTTCTTGAATTCATTTTGAATAATTTTTGTGGATACGCTAATTAGCCTTATTAAATAAGGAAAAATGATGATTCAATTCAAATAAATTCTTTAAAAAATTTTAAATTAAAAATAAAAAAAAGGTCAATAATCAACCGAGCAGTAGGTTCAAAAAAAGGAATGGATAGGAAATTTAGCCGATCAGGGTTGCACTTGAGTCACTCGTTGAATTTAATTTTTATGATTATCCGCTTTTTCACCACTAACCAAAGAAAATAGGGTTTGAGGTTCAATTAGGTAAGTTGTGGACCGTTGAAAGCCTGTGCGCCGTGGCCCATGGTCTGTCAACGATTATCCGCAGTTTTAAATTGGCGAGCTAGGCCAATGGCATAATTGCGGATAATCATATTAATTTTTCAATTAGTAACGATTCCGCACTAAAAGAAGATACTACTATTCACCAAATTCTACTAGTTTAGAATTCTCTAACCCTATTAACTATGTCAAAAAAATGGATTAACGTGATACTCACCACTTTGGTGGGACTCGTATTTGTTGGAAGTGCAGTAGGTAAGTTTATGGCGGATGCCGAAGCTTTGAAAATGGCAGAAAGTTTTGGACTGGATGCCACCACCAATTATGTCCTGGGTGTCATTGAAATCGTGGCAGTATTACTTTTTATACTCCCGCGAACTGGCATTTTGGGAACGCTTTTACTTGCTGCCTACCTAGGTGGAGCGATTGCTACGCATCTTGAACATGGGGAGTCGGTACTTATTCCTTGCCTCATTCAGGCAGTACTTTGGTTGGTTGCCCTTTACCGCTTTCCAGAGTTAGGTACTCGCTTGTTCAAAGGAAAACCTTAAGTGTTTTAGGGCCTTTTTTGTAAGTTACAAAGAAGGCCTTCTACATTCTTGAGGGCACCTAGCCATTAAAAATCAACTTTACTGTTGTTCCTTGGCCGATTTCTGAGCGAACTTGAATGTTGCCCTTGTGGCGGCGCATGATTTGCTTGGACAAACTTAAGCCTATACCCGACCCTTTTTGTTTGGTGGTAAAAAAGGGAATAAAAATTTTGCTTAAGGCTTCTTCTTCGATGCCCTTGCCTGTATCGCTTACTTCCACAATAATCTTCCCCGCTTCGTCAATAAATCCCTTGAGGTGAATCTCTTTCTGGGAAGACTCCTCTAGCGCTTGAATGGCATTGTGCATCAGATTGATCAGGACTTGCTCGATTTGCGTTTGGTCTCCAAAAAGGACTAATTCCCGTGGCTGTAGCACTTTGTGAAGCTGAATCCCTTGACTTTCCAACTGGTGTTGCAATAATAGTTCCAACTGGTCAAAGAGTGAAGCCAAGGGTATACTTCCGAACTTGGGTGCTGGCACATGGGCCAAGCTTCGAAAATCAGATACAAAGCTGACCAAACCCTCGCTTCGCTTTTCGATGGTTTGAATTCCCATTAAAAAATCCTCCATATCGGCAGGGGCTAAGCCCTCTTTTTGCTCCTGTTTTTGTTCCAACTCGCCCTTGAGCGTTCCAGCAAGCGAGGAAATAGGTGCAATGGAATTCATGATTTCGTGCGTGAGAATATTCACCAAGTTCTGCCAAGCCTCCATTTCCTTCTCCTCCAATTCGGATTGGATATTTTGAAGGGAAACTAGTTTGAATCGCTCTCCACGCATCAGAAGTTCAATCACATACACAGATAGCTGCATGATTCCGTCCGGGTGGGCGATTTTGATCAGCTCACTGCCTCCAGTTCGCAGTTGCTGTATGGCTTGGTGCAATTCTTTGTTGAGGTGTTCTATTTCCTGGATTTGTTTCAGATCTTCCACTTGCAGCATGCGCTTGGCGGCTACGTTAAGGATTTGAATCTCTCCATTTTCTCCAAAGGTGATCAAGCCTATGCTCAGGTGCTTGAAGACGGAGCGGAAGTACTGGTAATTGGCCTCTTTCTCCGCTTGATCTTCTTTGAGCTTGGCCAAAATGGCATTGAATTCAATGTGCAAGTCATCGGTTTCTGTCCCATCAAATTTGACTGGGTAAAGCTGGCTGTACTTGTCTTGCTTGATGTTGTTCAGGAATAGCCGAACTTTTTTGAAGGAGCTCTCCGCATAATTCATCAAAAAAATCAGTTGAATCCCCGCTACAATCAGAAATAGGGAAGTCGCAAAGACCCCCCAGTTTCCTAAAAGGGAATAAGCCATTAGAAACAGGGTAGCTGTAAGTAAGGCAATGCGCCCAAGTAAGCCAACTTTATAATCCATACTTCTCCAGTCTTCTGTACAAAGAGGCGCGTGTAAGCCCCAGTTCCTTCGCTGCCTTGGAGATGTTTCCTCCGTTCTTATCTATGGCTCGCTGAATGGTCGTACGCTCCATATCATCCAAATTCAGCGTACTACTTTGTAGAACCTTTTCGGATGAAGGCTTAGCGGAAAGGAAAAAGAAGTCTCGACTATCTAATTCATCTCCATCCGCCATGATGATGGCTCGCTCGATGGCATGCTGAAGTTCACGAATATTGCCAGGCCAGTTGTAGCGCTGCAGCAGGTCCATTGCCTGCGGTCGTATGCCTTGGAAGTTTTTACGGTATTTCTGCGCGTACTGTCGTAAATAGTGATTTGCTAGTTGTGGTATGTCATCTTGGCGCTCGCGAAGAGGAGGGAGGTAAATCTCGACGGTATTGATTCGGTAGAGGAGATCTTGACGGAAAGTATTCTCTGCTACCATGTCGTGCACGGGCATATTCGTCGCGCAGATCAATCGGATATCTACCGGAATGGATTGGTTGGTTCCGATGCGGGTCACTTCTCGCTTTTGTAGCACAGTAAGCAGTTTGGACTGCAAAGGCATGGAAAGGTTGCCAATCTCATCCAAAAATAAAGTACCCTGATCTGCCACTTCAAATCTTCCTGCACGGTCTTCTTTGGCATCGGTAAATGCACCCCGCTTGTGTCCAAAGAGCTCGGATTCAAACAAGGATTCTGTAATGGAGCCCATGTCCACGCCTACAAAAATCTCATCGTTCCGTAGAGATCGTTCATGAATCGCCCGAGCGATAAGTTCTTTTCCTGTTCCGTTTTCTCCCAATATCAATACATTGGCATCCGTGGAGGCTACCTTGTCGATGATGGAAAAAATATTTTTCATGGAGGCCGATTGTCCAATGATCTCCGTGTAGTCTTTTTTAAGATCGCTTTGTAGGGTTTTTTGCTTTTTGTTCAACTTATCTACTTGCGTATAGCTCGCCTTAAGTTTGAGCGCAGCAGAAAGTGTAGCCACCAATTTTTCGTTTTGCCAAGGCTTCAAGATAAAGTCGGTTGCCCCTTCTTTTAACGCCTGTACGGCCATTTCCACATCTCCAAATGCTGTGATCAAGATCACGACTGCATTGGGATCGATTTCTTTAATTTGGTTCAACCAATAGAATCCTTCCTTACCCGAAGTAGTGTCCTCTCGGAAGTTCATGTCCAATAGGATCACATCGAAGTTTTGAGTATTGATCAAAAATGGGATCCGTCGGGGATCTTTTTCAATGTGTACTTCTTTGGCATGCTTCTTCAACAACATTTTTGCTGCAAAAAGTAAGTCCTCGTTGTCATCGATGATCAGTATACGTCCGAGTTGCTGTTCCATGGGAGTTGTTTTGGCTTTACCCTAGAAAAATAGTGCCAACTGGGATTAGATCCCCATAGCCCAGTTTGGAAAGGTAAATATGTCCGAAAATGTACGATATTATCCGGTTTTCGGACACTTTTTTTGATTTTGGGTGCCTTAGCATTTTTCCTACCTTTGGGGTTCACTAAATCTGAATCAAATGTCAGCTAAAAAAGGGGATGCTGTAGCCGTCCATTACACCGGAAGATTGGAAGATGGGAGTATTTTTGACTCCTCCGTTTCCAGGTCACCACTAAGTTTCACGCTTGGCGATGGCAACATGATTAAAGGCTTTGATTCAGCAGTCTATGGGATGGTGA